>Ga0099822_1000848_pt1 | contig 32350 bp, 15 predicted proteins | sample CowpeawhiteBW_FD_76839 | JGI IMG/M metagenome (GOLD analysis project Ga0099822, IMG submission 76839) | Root nodule microbial communities of legume samples collected from California USA - Cow pea white BW | ecosystem: Host-associated > Plants > Roots > Nodule | place: USA: California | collected... | reverse complement strand
GAGTAAGCGGCCACAAGGCTTGGAGTAAGCGGCCACAAGGCTTTGCTGGGGGCCGTATACTAGGGAGGGTGTCTAGCGTAGTGCATGCGGCAGGCATGACTTTGGTTGAGTACACGGCCGCAGGACTTGGAGGAGGCGGCCACCAGGTTTGCTGGGGGCCGTATACTAGGGGTTGGGACCTTCCATGGCGTAATGCGATGTGGGCAGTCATCAGCCTGTTGGGTGTTTCATGAGCAGGAAGGGGGCTTTGGCATGCAGTTGGTGTGTCTGTTTGGTGCCGTGTACCTAGGCTGGGACATCAGCCTCCCAGTCTTTAGGAGATATTGACGAAAAGACTTACCGGTGTGATGTCATTTTGCAATTTTCATTTACAGGTTAAGGTCGCGTGCCCTATGGTTATATATATATACATATATATATATAGCATATTCTCACACAAGTATATAAAGATACAAAATGGTCACTTGACAATATCAATGAAAATTGTTTGGAATTTTATAAATAAAATTGCAAATTGTACAAAACTCCAAAAATTATGTTATTATATTCAATTTATAAGTAATTGACTCAAGAATGCGTTGCAAAAAGAATCAACTCAATTAGGTAATTATGGGAAAAGTTATGCATCAAACAAGCAACGACGGTTAAAGTTGTCAACCACCTAAACTACATGAACCTTACACGAAAAATTGTTCTAACTACAAACATTCAATCAAAGATCACAATGGTAAAAACAAATAATCATATGTCTAGGACCTCTTGTCAAACTTTCAGCTCAATTGGGCAATGAAGCGGGAATCACAATTTTCCCGAAATGACCTATAGAGTTGGAAAACCCAACTCGCCTAGCGAGAGAACTACTTGTCCAACGAGAATTGCCACTGAGCAAGGAAAGCTTTATGCCAAAATAAATTTTGGCACTCACTCAACAAGCGATGGACTGGCTCAGCGAGTTTGCATAGCGCAGAAATGCAAATTCTACAATTTGACAGCACCAAAAGACCAAAAACCCAATTTCGAGCAACAATCAAGTTCCAAACACATCAAATTCATGATAAATAAATAAATCCAACCAAAATCATCACATTCAACACACATACTATAGAAAACCCCAAATTTTATAACACCAAAACCCTAAAGCATATTAATTTAATAAAATTGAAGATCATATACCCCAACTTCAACAATTCATAACAATCAAACATGTAAGAGCAAGGAATTAGCTCACAAAAATTGACGTTCTCAAGCTCCCAAACATTGTTTTGTAGCCCCTTCCCACATAAGAACTCTAAGTGCTAAACTTCAAGGAGCTCTAAAACACAAGATAGAGATTAAATGCAGAATTTAGGCATGCCATTGAACTCATTGCAAACAAATAATCCTAAAAGATGTCCTAAGAACACATGCAGAGCCAAGAATTGTGAAAGCATGAGGATTAACTCTTGATTCAAGAAAAAAGGTAGACAAGGAACTTACCTTATTGAAGATAACTTGTTCAATAGGAATTCTCTTCCTCTAGCGTAAGATTATGAGAAGATGGGTGGAAGGAGTTTGCAAGAGGAGAAGCTCTTCTCCCCGAGCATGCTACTGCTTGAAGATGATGACAAGGAAAAGAAAAGAGAGACTGAGGAGAAAGGGGGTTACAAGTTTTACACTCCCCGTCTCCTATTCAATTATTTACTTGTTGTGGGACTAATTCTCGTGTTATGCAAAATAATAAAAGGAAAGAAATAGAAATGGCATTTTGTAAATTAGTTTGTTATTAAGTGTCTTTCCCATTAATATTCTCACTTCAACAAGGAGGATCTCGGGCTATCCTCCCTTAAATCAATGTATGCACTCTCCCTAAAATTGATGCTTGCACTCTCCCTCAAATCTTCTTAAACAAACGCGAGACACACTTCATCTTTCAAGCTTGCAAATTGTATTTCAGCATAATCAAGAAAAAGTTTGCTCTTCTAAGTAATAATAAGTTTGTTTTTAACCTTTAAATATAGTTCTTTTATAATTTAGTCCTAGGAAGTTTATAATTATTCACATTTTGATATGGTTATCATTTTTATAAAAAAAAAACTTGAATTGGCACATCAATTAACATAGGGATAAACAGTATTCTAATACAAAGAACCAAATTAACAAAATACCAAATTGTAACACATTTTAACTATCACCCCACCCACGCATAGCACTCTCGATCCCCTTCCATCCTTCATTATGCACCATCTTCATTCACATTCACTGCCACTCTTATAAAAAAAAAATGAGAAACACACAACTTCTTCGTACAAGTTCTCAACACTTTGGATAGATACAAAATTGGAGATCGCCAAATATACATCAAGGAGAGATACAAGAGAAGGAAAATCAAAGAAAAAAAGAAGTGTATGAGCAGCAACACAAGGGAACTCCAAGAGGTAAGTGTCGTGAGCCTTAAGTACTTGCATGAGCATGATCTTGATCATATGTGTGTGGAGCTTGTTGAGTGTTGTTGAATGCTTGAATGAACATGACGTAATTATATGTGAGTTTGCTGCATTTTATCTGCTTTTGTTGTAAAACATGTTGTTCCAATGTTTGATATTGCTTGAGTGAGTGCTGGGAAACAACTTAAACATCAGCTTCATCTTCAACCATTAATCTACGTTCTTCCTCTCAAACATCCTCCACGCCATTCTCCTCTCCATAGATCTTCCTCCCCTGCATCCCCACTCGCCAGACTCTCATGTTTTCTTCCAACATCAATTAACCTTTTTCATCTGCATTTTTTTACCCACATTTTCATTGTTCACCTGCGTAAAAGCCAAAGAAAAATGGAAACCCAAAATCAGCACCCACACACGAACATAAAAACCATAACCATCCCCTTCGGCTCTCACATGAGCAAATTCAACCCCTTTCATCACCACCAATTCCAACCAACATAATCATTCATCCCCACTCATTCAAACACAAAATTAGAATAGAAAGGGATTCTAGGAGAGGCAATAAGGCTTTCAGCGAAGGCGAACATCGTCGCCAATGGTGCTTATCGGAGGAGGCTTGCGGTAGGGGCACATGTATGCTTCTGAGTCCTTACGCGAGAGAGGAAAAGAAGGGTAAAGGTTGTGATTGACGCTGGTAACAACTCCGGTGAATACTGGCATTGTTGGCGACGTCGTTGGCGTTGTAGTGAGGTGGAAGCTCGACGAGGGCTGCAACTCGCGTGGATGATGGAAGAAGAAGATGTCATGTGGATGACGAAGGAGAAATGTTGTCGTTGTGCCTCTCACAATTGAAAATGAGAATGAAAACCCTTATAGGGTTTGTGTTTGAGGATTTTGAAAGTTGGGTTGACCCAAGTTTTTTTTCTCTCCTCAATGCACCCTTGTTTTAGTGTTTGTACCCCTATGTTACTACTTCTGATTGGGCATGTTTCTGGATTACTAGCTACCTCTACATTTACTACACACACTTTCAATGACTACCTCAGGTACCTCACACATTACTCATGCACCCCCATATTTTCATTTTCTACTTTTATCCTTTTTAATTAAATTCCACAATTTTCAATTTTTTCTAAAAAATAAAAATATTTGAAAATTATAAAATTTACAAAAATAGAAAAATAAAAAAAAAGTGAGAAATATTTTTTTTTTCTTTTGTGTTTGTCCGACCACTTGCATCGTATGACACTAATTTTCAAATAATTCAAAAACACCAAAAAAATATAAAATTTCAAAAATATAAAAATATCAACATTTCCAAATAGTCTTTTCTAAGAACTACGTGATCCTTGATTTCCCGTTGCGAGATACGTGGAGCAAGGTCAACCCTTGTCAGGTTCACTTAAAAAAAATCAAATCATTTTTCAAATAGTTTTCCAAATATCTTTTGAGAAACTACGTAACCTGATTTCTAACTTTAAATGAGAATACGTAGAACCAAGGTCAATCCTTGTCGGGCCCAAAAACCAAATATAGTTTTGTTTCTTTTTAGTATTATTTGTCTCATTATTTTTGGGGAAAAATAACATTTTGAAAACCACATCAACTTTACATGTTTAATTAAAGGTAACCGCCCTTAGACGGGTGTTATAGGGTGCTAACACCTTTTCTACACGTAACTGACTTCTGAACCTAAAAATATGATTTTTTGCAGACTTGCTTTAGATTTATGGTTGTCCATAGTTTTTCAGAAATAAATATGGTGAAGACTCCAAAATCTCTTTTTAAGCTCATTTCTTTTTTGGTTTGTCATCCCGTTGCTATTCCAGTTGCGACATTGGCCTTAGGTCGTTGGGCCTGCCTGACACGTCTAGGTCGTCGGGTCCGTTTACACCTCTAGGTCGTTTGACCCTCTTGGCCCGTGTGGGTCGCCAAGCCTGCTTGGTCGATTTGGGTCATCAGGACTGCCCGATCCGTCTTGGTTGTCTGGCCGGTCTAGGTCGTTGAGACAGCCTGACTCGTTTGAGTCATTTTGAGGGCAAGGTTGAATGAGAAGAATTTCAGATTCTACCTATTTTGAGGGTATTTGAATTTTTACTAATTTATCTAACTGAAATACTTTAAAAAAATGCTTTCATTTTAAATGATTTTTAATTTCTTTATCCAAACAAAGTATTTCATTACAAAGAAAACTAAATTCTTAAAAAAATGAATTATTTCATTAAAATGCCTTATCCAAACATACCATAAGAGTGTTAGGATTGTGGCGCTAGGAAAAAATATGCAATAGTTATCATACCTACATATATTTATGGATATTCATATATATTGTTATATTTTATTTTCTAAAAATTTAAATAAAATTACTTAATATATATATATATATATATATATATATTTAGATACAAAATTAAATTTTAAGTATAATTTAAATCAAATTAATTAATAAAATAAAATAGTAATGTAAATAAATTTCATCTTTTCAAAAAAAAAATTAAATGGGTTAAACTAAGATATAAATTTTAAAAAATTAATCTTTTATAAAATGAATCCAATCTCACAAGTCTAAATAAAATATATAAAATTAAATTTTAAATAATTATTTCACAATTAATATTTATTACATTAATAATTTTATTTTAATTTTTAAATTAAAAATAATACTTAAATAAAATTCATTAATAATTATTAATAAATAATAAGTATTACAGGCCATATATTATTATATTTTAGAAAGATTAAATAATGAGTATATTGATAAAATTGTGAATATCCATTTGTTTAGGTCTAAATCTTTATCGGTAATATAAAGATGCAGGTGAGGGAGTTGAGACTCAGTTCATAAATCTTTGGGTAATTATTTTGTATATTTTTTATCTTTATTTTTTCTCTCTTTCTTGTTTTTTTCACTATAATTCACTTTTTTATACATTTATTTTCCATTTCATTAGAGATATGGATGATGAGGTTTTCATATGGTTGAAGAAATTATGTCACAAAGTCTTGAAGGTTGGCTTTTGAATCCATCTTTTTCTCAATGATCATGTGGGACACATATGCATGCATGTTAGAAGGTGATATATGTCACATCATTTTAATAATGTTTTACGAAAGAAAATTAAAAAAGTAGAATGAACTTTTGAAAAGTAAGATAAATGAAGTTTAAGTTTAAAAATTATAATAAAAATGTAAAGAAGTTATTTACAAGATAGTTTCTTTTTCTTCTAATTTTCTCTTTTTAAAATTCTCATAGAGAAGTCTGTCTAAACCTACCTTTTATGTGTTATAAGTTGAATATATTTATAATAATTTGTAATAAAAAAAAATCTTCTAATATTTGTACATAGTTACTATTTGTACATATTTTTAATTTATTAGACTCAAAGTTGATATTAAATTTAATAACCTCAAATTCAATTTTACTTAAATTAATTTAGTTATTGTATTAAAGAAATTTTCCAAAATAAAAATGTTAATTTTGAAAGAGGATCCTTAATGAGTTAAATAATTCTTTTTATAAATAGTTTTTATTACCATTCTTATAAAAGTTTGTCTCTTGGCCTACATTACCGATATTAATGAAAGGGAAATGGTTGCATGACTATTGCATTTTGATTATTGCCTTTTGACTACTGCATTTTGACTATTGCATTATTTCTTGACATGGAAAATGAAATTTGAATTTTTTTATTTTCAAAAGTGGGAGTGGCACGTGAGGGAAGGAGAATGTTAATGAAAGTGAACATTTGCAAGTAGTGAGAGAACAAAAAACTGAAAAGCAATTTTGCTCTAAAACCACTCACAAACCATTGAGAGAAAGGTCAGAATCCTTAGAAACTCTCCACCCCTCCCTGAGATAGCCAAAAGTGGGAAGAGTGAGAGAAGAGAAAGGAAAAAGGGAAAACGAGTGGGAGAAGACAAAAACGGTTTTCATATAACACTCTCAAGCATCGAAAGGAAAGGCTTCTCGCGTAGGGGTAGGGAGAAGTGGTGAAGACGAAAGTGTAAGGAAGAAGACAACATTTTATGGCACATGTAAGACCTGTGTAATTTAATTAATTAATTAATGCGGGTAATGGGAGCCTTTATGACATTAAATTCTGACTTATATGATGTGAAAAAGTATTAGGTCAAATGGTTGATAGTACTTATTGTGTTGATAGGACTTGGGTTCAAGTCCTATGTATACCAATTGTGTTTTATTTGATTTGTTATTATTTTTTATAATATGCTTGATCATGTTGAGTGATAATATAATCATAGAATTATATTAATCATCATGAAACATGAATTGGTTGAATGGTTGTCCATTGAATTGACATTGGCATGGTATGGGTTTGAACCTTGGTAGAACTAAAGTATGCTTTTTTTTTGCAAAAATTAGTTTTTGGCTTGAATATGAAAGGGCAGAGGAAACCCTAGCGAACCAAGGCAAACAAATTGGGAGCAAGGAAGAATTAAAGAATATTCAAGTTTAAGCAAGAAAATTCCAGGTTAGGGAAGTTTTACACGTTCTATTTTATGTTAAGTTTGAATCACATGATATATATTGTGAAAAGCATGAATACCCCTCGTTCTGCTCGAATTTTTTGGTTTCTAGAAATTTTCCAGAAATCGTTTAGCAGGCTATGCATAGCCGCCAGGCGACACATACTTGTTGCCTAAATCTGGGTTCCTGAAAAGGAACCGCCTGGCGGTAAACTCCTGACCGCCAGGCAACGCGTGAATGATGAACCCAATTTCTAGGTTTTTGTTTGAACTGTCTGTTGGTGATGAATAACCGCTAGGCGACGCAAGCCATGTTTGCTCGATTTTATGGTTTTGTGCATTCTGGGATGATTTTGATAGGAGGGAAATCAAGAGTTAATTGTTAAGGGATGATATAATGTTGTACTTCATTAAATTTTAGTATTATTGATGGTTAAATTTGATGGAACAGTGTGAATGAAATCTTAGGGTTTTGATATTGGGGGTTTTGTAGAATTGAGCGTAATAGTTGTTAATTATACTAAAATTGTTGCTGGAATTAGTCAAAGTGATTAATGATGTCACTATCATCATGTTCTTGGAGAGAAACGACTAAGATAGGCAGAGGAGAGCATCGAAAGGGTGTGAGAGATTCTTCGCAGGTGCTGAAAGTCTGGGAATTTGCCCAGAAATACATGTGTCGCCTGGCGGCATGGGGCGTGCCGCCAGGCGCCAGCGCAGAGGCAGTGGTTCTGCGTGGCTGTAAGATGCAATGCTGGTTTTGGGTATTTTGACGTCTAGTGTCGGAAGAGAATTGAATTGGGAAATTTTATTTGGAGAATTAGAATTGCATTAAGTTGAGGATGGAGTTGGGGTAAGAAGAATCGGAACTTTAGCACCTTACAGTTTAATGCCTAAACTAGGGTCAATAAATGAGATTGGCTGGGAAAAATAAAAGAGAAAAGATTGAGGCATCAGGATTACTGTTAGGTGCCAAATTAATCAAGAATGTAATTAACCTGTCTAAGTGTTGAATGATGTGACATGAGCTTGAAAATAATAACTGAATAGTGGCAGAACCAAGCATGTTAAGGAGTTGGAAATGGTATAAAACTGGTTAGTGGAAAGTGATAATACTGAGGGTATGAGCTGGTATACTTGGAGAAAACTCCAAACTAAGGATATGTTGTTGATTCAATTGACCTTAAGTAAATCAACTTAAGGATATAATGAAATTGGGAGCCATCGAGGATAGAGAGGTTGTAATGATATAACCATTAGGAGAATCGACATTCTGGAAGGGTGCAAGTGCGCGATTGGGAATTAGAAGTTGAATAAAGTGTAGCAAAATTAGAACAGTGGATGTACTCGTATAGCGCTTGGCAGAATGGTGCGAACTGCCAAGCGGGAGTTACAATCATAGGGAGGCACTTAACGAGTGGCGCTTGGCGGTCGTGAGGGTTTCGCCAGGCGATATCTAGAAGCAGTGGGCACCAGAGGCCCTTGGCGCCTGGCGGTACGCATCCCCCGCCAGGCGGCCTGGAAGCAGGTGGCGCCTGGCACTACGAGACTTGCGTCAGGAGATTTTGCTGCAGCAATATTGATGTTCTTACTCTTGACGTGCGTGATCTAGAATGCTTTAGTGATGTAGGTGGATCTGGTGAGGCTTAGAGCCGGAGTGGGGCTAGACTGGGATTCAGATTTTTAATCTAAATTTTATTATGTTTTGGAACAGTTGTAATAATTTACATTATTAAACTTGGATATTGTATTTAAGCTTTATAAAGTTGGATTCAGTTATTTTATGATTGAATAAAGTTTGAAATTTCCCGCGTTTTTGGGAAAGGGATTTATAATTAATGAGATTTTAATTTCTTATTTTATTTTATTATTTAAATCCGTAATATCCAGTAGGGATGTTTCAGCACATCCTCGGATCAACTTGGCAAAGAAGAACATGGTCTACATCAGGAATGCAAGGAAATTCAACAAAGTAATAACACACATGGATGATCCACAAAAGCGTTTCAAGAGTTCTTTAATAAGAACTCCTTTTGCAATGTATGGTAGGAGGAAACACCATAAATAGTTTATTTAGATGAATTTTGTTTTGTGTAGTTTGGATTTCTATGGTTCAGTTTGGATTTTCTTAAGTTGACATTTACATATGTTAGTTTTAAAACAATTGTATTCCTTATAACTTTGATGAAATTGTCACTGATTTATATACAGTTATAGTTACTGTTATTGAATTTTTATCTTGGGATACAACTTTTGGTTTATGAAAGTATATTGGAGTGGATATATAGCATATTGTGTTTTATAATTGTTTGCTATGGATTCAATTCATTGCAAAATACTATTATAGTCAACAATCCACTAAAACTAGTTTAGAGGATCAGTAGAGTAACAGTAGGCCAAAGTAGATATTGTTGTGCAAAAAGTAATGGGCAGGTCACCATGTAACACATCAGGGGTCACCATTTAATGCATTCACTATTATCATGTGTGTGAGGTGGGAGTTGAGGACCAATAATTGCATATAAATTTTTTTTAGGAGAAAATATACCTTCCATACATGTTTTTGACGTCTTCTAATATACTAGAAATGTTTTAGTTGTGGACTTCCTTAAAACAGATGAGTGGTAAAACTGTTGTGCAAAAATTTCAAGGTAGGTCACCAGTTAATAAGTCAGTGTTCACCAATTATTCCATCCAGAGTCAATATATATGTGAGCTAAATTTTGTGAACCAATTATCTCGCACCTATGTTTATTAGGTTCAATATACCTTCCATACAAGCTTTGAAGGTCATGTGATTCATTGTGAATGGTATACATGTTTAGTACCGTAACAGTAGACCATAGTTGATATTGTTGTGCAAAAAGTAATGGGTAGGTCACCATGTAATACATTAGGCGTCACCAGTTAATGCATCCACTGTTATCATCTATGTGAGGTAGGAGTTGTGGATCAATTATTACACAATAATTTTTCTTAGGTGTAAATATACCACCATACATGTTATTGACATCTTCTAATACACTAGAAATGTTTTAGTTGTGAACTTCCTTTAAACATAACACTTGTGAAACTGTTGTGCAAAAATTCAAGGTCAGTCACCAGTTAATAAATGAGTGGTCACCAGTTATTCCATTTTGAGTTATCATATATAATATGGTTTTATTAGTGAGTTTGGCTTAGGTGGATAAAAAAGTTCACATAATAACAGTAATGTCATACATCTACTACATTGCTCCAACCCAATTCCAGGCATTTGAATAAATATCACATGCATGACATGCAACAACTATTTTGTTCATAAACTTCTGTGTATTGTGTGCTTCATCTAACTATTTGTTAAGGATAACAACTTGGGCGTTTCCAGTTGGTTCAGGGATGAAAGTTGTGGCTGAGTTGCAGTGTTCAAAAAATTCTTTGAGAACTTCGTCATCTACAACCAATGCCACACCAAACCCAAACAACCACGACCACCACTATCTGCACTTCAAAAAAAAATGCAAACATTCGCCACTTTTTGCTTCACCACACCACAACGACAATGGTTGGGGAAAAGAAAAATACTTTACCTTTAACCAAACGAAAGAAAAGCCTTAGCCTTGGTGGAGAGGAAACACAGTGATGACGCCCAAGCGGATGCAGAGTTTGAACTAAGAAGAACATATGCAAAAACCAAATATTGCACAATACTCTACGTGTTCAAAACCCTCTTTTAGTGGATTTCGCAAGGAGTGGTGGAGAGTTTGAAAGGATTATGACCTTTCTCTCAATAGGGTGGGAGTGGTTTTAGAGCAAAACCGTCGTTCTATTTTATATTCTCTCACCACTTTCAAATGTTCCCTTTTGATTAACCTTCTCCCTCCTCCACATGCAACTCCCATTTTGCAAATAAATAAAAAAATCCAAAATTCATTTTCCACGTCAGGGAGTAATGCAGTAGTCAAAATGCGATAGTCATTCAACCATTTTCCTTAATGAAAATATATTTCAAACTAAAGCATTTCAAATATATCAATATCAAATTTAGTCTTAGATTCTTTAGTTATAAACCTCCAAAAAGGGTGGTATAAAATATAGCAAGACTAAAAAGATTTACAAATAGATTTATGTTTTTAGTATAAGTCTTCATGCTAATGAATCTTTGTATGAATTTTCAAAATATAGACATTTTGAGATGTTGTGAGAGTTTTTAAATTATATATTTTATAACTTCGTGATGATAAAGAAATAAATCCTTATAAAATATTAGAATTTACTAATATGTTTGTCGTTAATGTTATATTTGACTTTATATAAAACCTTCTTTGTAAAAAAAATAATATTTAGTTTAACAAAACAAATATATATATTTATTTTTCCCCCAAGTCTCAAATGTATACTAATCTTTTATATCTCTATCATTTATCATATCGAAATTTGTATCTCCACTTTTTTTATATTTAATATACTAATTTGATTTTAACAATGATTTATTATCTTTTAATTAAATGTGCCAATGAAAATTTTAACACTCAAATAAGCATTTGAATATATATGGAATGAAAATAAGAGAGTTTACATTCATTCTGATTAGTCTAGCTACTCATAATGATGAATCTAAATATAAAAATTTAGAGTTGTTGTCTCCCTCCCATATCTTTCTTTATTTCAATTACCAAAGTGTCTCAAGAGTGTTTAAAAATAAAAAAATAGAAATCATCCCCTAACATTAAAACATGACATTGTTTCCATAATAAAATACAACACAACTTTATCTCCAATACATCTTCTGGTGGTCAACAATGGAGCTTTCCTTTCTAGAAAGGTTTCTTATAAAGCTAAGCTTCTCATTCTAGTGCTTAAGGTTTTTATATGATGAAGGTTTCTTCTTGTGACTCAACAACAATATTGTTGTTGAATTACAAAGGCCATATTCAAATTCTTACAGAATTGTTTTTTGGTGCTTAGCATCGACTTGGGGACTCAACTGCAATACTTTTTAATTCTTTGAAAATTTCAACAAAATCACCACAAACACATTAATTTCTTAGTACCTCATTTTGTAATTCTAAGCTTAAAAGGGCATGATTTACTTAAGAATGTATCAAATTCATGTATTTTAATTGTCAAAAGCATATATTAAAACAAGTAAATTAGACACTTATCAAAAGCTTATGGGGAAGATTTATAGAACTGACATGGTCTCCAATTTCGCAGGAGTCATCATTGATCTCGGGCACAATTGATACTTCAGGGGCTTCTTAGTCTAACAAAAAGAAATTGAGGAATGTTCCCATTAAAGAAACACGACTAGTTGAAATCTTTGGTGACCACCTTAAAGAAGTTATTTTTGAAGTTTTTGTAGGATGGGGTTAAGGGAAGGAAGAGGTAGACACATGGCTTGCCGATCAAAGACAACCACCCAATAGGGTCACTCGGGCGAGTAACATAAAAAGTAAGAAATGTCAGAGTGGAGGTCTGCAACCCTAGCTCCGAACACAACAGTCAAAACATTTGCAAATACACCTAACTGTTGTGGTGCAATTGAGTAGGGGCTACATTCAATAACCGCAAGACATCTAGGGTGACACCATATATAAAGCAGGAAACAAAGATGAAGATCGGTTATGAAATTAGAATAAAAATATAAAAAAAAAATTGGGGGGCCTCCCAAGCCAGTCACACCATGTTCGTAGACGAAACTCTTGCGTGCAAACACATTGATGTCTAAAAAACTCTCTTCAACTAAAGGAATGTTCTCCATGAAGTACCTCACACGAGCATTGGACCTAAACTTAGAGAATTGCATCCGAGCACTCACATCAATCCAGTTGTACTCGTTTTTAGAGCAAATGTGCTGGGAAGAATAGTGCAACAACTATGGTGGAACCCATGACAAAGACACATTATTTATAGAAGGCAAAAGGGAGGGAGAACACCAAGTGACACAACGCCCGACAGTTGAATTGTTCCACATCCAACGGTCACATTCTCCCGACGTTTCACATCACACCTGACAAGCACATGTCCCGATTTTCTCATGTCTACAAGACCCTTTGTTGGGCTCACCTGATTCGGGCCCAGGGGCCACTATATCGTACGAATCGTAGTAAAAGGAAATGGAATTTTCTTTCAGAAAGAAACTTTGAGCACCCACTCAAACCTGAAGACCCAATGAATCATCTTAAGAATTTCTTAAATGTATGTCCAAAACAGATATTAGTAGACACTAACTTGAACGTCAAAAAAACTTATGAATAGAATATATAAACAAGAGTCCAGAAATAGTCATTAAGATCTTCTTTTATCCATTTAAAACAAAAAAGTTATCATAAGTTAACTCTCTTAATTTAATATTAATAAGGTTGTTGATAATTAATGTTAATATTCAATATCACAATTACTTGAGATTTCAATTCTAATATATGTCAATTCTAAAAATACAAAAAATATTTATTTATTATTTTTAACTTTATATAACTAATTTTAAGAATTAGAACTGAATTTTATTTTATTTTTTTATATTTTTCTCTCTAGGGGTAATAAGGGAAAAAGAATAATCGGGTGTTACATTATCTTAATTTTGTCGAAGATATAAAAAACTGAAGGAGGGTGGTGGGGCCAGGGCACTGTATGCGGACAAGAAAAGGCTGCTCCTATGGATAGTGCTAACTACCTTTACAGACAACAAGCATAACACAACATTACATTACAAACCAAAGGAAACGTGTTGCCACTCAAAGACAATAGGTTGCCTAGTGTCGGTCACCCATCACACATGTTACCTTATTCTCCTCTTTTCTTTTTCTCCACCATCACTTTTATCATAAGTTTACCCTATAAAAAAATAATCATGTTTCTATATAAAGTGATGCGAATCTTGGAGATCTCGTATTAACAACTAATTTATCATTGAATAATTTTTATAGATCGGTATAATTTAAATTTCAATTTATTTTTATAAAATGACATTAAAATTTATTATAATAAAATTTGTTGAATTTATTGTCTCACTGTTGTTTTGACTGAAATAGAGTGTGAGTCTTCCAAGATCATGAGAAAAGATTAAATTATTGATTTATAAATAAATTTTTTTATGTTCCAGTTAATAGACGTAAGAAACTATGAGTATAGAAAAATGTATACTAGATTGAAAGCGACTGCTTTATGTGAAAATGCATCACATTTATAGACATGTGTGAATTATTAAGATATTTAAATGATAATATAATTGATTGATGTAATATTATGGATAGATAGATTATACTCTATTTAATTTATTATTTTTATATGTACATCTTAGATATATTGAGATTCATATTTTATGATATATTATGCTCATAATTATATTTATTACGGTATAATAATTGTGTGATATACTATAATTATATTTTGTACAATAATAATATATGTAAATATTGTATGATATTATGAGAATAATTATATTGATTCAATATTATTTTTTAGTTTGAATGAAAGGAAAGTACAACTATTATTATAAATATCTAGTTGCAACAAATATAAATCTAATTTAATTCTTAGTGAACTTTAAATTCTTAAAAATCGAACTTTAAATTTAACTCAACTCTATAAAATTAGTGGTTGATTCAATAACGATTTGATGATGATGAATAGCAAGATAAGTTCAACAAACAACAAATATAATTAAGATAAATTTTCATATATATTAAAAAATTATTTTAATTTTAATTTAATTTTTCAAAATCGATTTATACGAAGAAGTCTATTACAAATTTTATATTTATTAAAGATAAAATCAATTTATTCTATATTATCGTAAACTTAAGCTCACTTTTTAATAATTTAAGATTAAAAAATAATTGTAGAGGTGCTAATTTTATTTTTATATAGGTATATTTAAATATAAATATTTGGACCAATTTACACAATGAAAGTGGTGATAATTCTTCCCTTATAAGTTGATATTGTAAAAATAAATTAAATTTAAACTTCTTTCATAATAATCTAAGTTTAAAAACAATAATTGTGTTTAAGAGGTGTTATTTTATTTTTTATGAGTCTAAATTTGGGTATTTGAACAAAAATACTCTCTCAGCCATAACATGCAGTTCGTAGGAGTTAAACAAATTTTACTTTTGCTTAGGAGCCATCTGCAATCCATCGTCAAGCCCAATTCAACATAAAATTTGTTTTTTTTTTCTCTATTAATCATGTATTATTTAATATATTGAGTAAATTGTTTAATGGATAGAATAAATTGTTCTTACACAGTTAAAATTTAATAAATTTCAATATATTTTTATATAAATCTATCTTTTTGTGAGACGAATAAGTTTGCAAAAATTAATTTGTATTTAAAATGTATACGAGCAAAAGAAAGTTTTTATGGATTGAAAATATACATTAAATATAAACAAATAAATTAATGTATGTTTAACAATCACATATCACTCAAAGAGTTAATGTAAAAAATGTTTAAATATTATTTAGTTTCCCACCTTCTAAAATATCTTTTAATAATACTTCAAATATATTCTGATTGATCCGCATAATGTTATTCAGCGGACTTAAGATCAAAATACTATGTTAAAGAAAAAGAAATCACAAATATTATTTTTAAGATTTTAAATTAAAAATAATGTATTAATATATTATGTGAATTTGACGTTTCATATTTCACTGATTTGCCGAGAAATATCATTTGCATAATTATAATAAAAAATTGGCATAAAATTATAACAAAAAATGTGATATAGTATATTAAGCAATTAACATGAAAAAAAAAGAAAAGTATAATGATGTAATATGTGAAAACAGTTGGGTATAAAATAAGTATAATGATGATAGTTGAGAAATATAATTTTTAAAAACTGTAAAAAAACCCAATTCTAGTATTTTAATGGTTTTATAATTAAACAAAATTAACTTTTATATCTCCAAAAGAATTCTAGTTACAGAAAGTTTGACTTTAAAATATATAATGTTGCATAAAAAACACACATAAATAATACATGAATTAATGTCCAGCGTTATCATCTTCTTTATCACAGAAAAAGAAGTACATATAACGTTATCAACTCGTACATTTATCTTTGGAGTTTCGAATTTTAGATTTTGGAAATTTAAAAGAAATTTTTGACATCTATAATAATTTTATCCTAGTTACTTTACTTCTAATTCAAGATACGAGCTTTAACTATTTAAAATGTTTTAATCTTCATACTAATTTATCTTGGTCAAATAAAATATTATATTTTTCATAAAGAAGTAAATGATTTAGCAAATAAAAAGATCATGTAAGTTAAAATATCTATTACATCGTTAGTCCCAACTGGTTAAACATGTATTTAGAGTAGTTATAAAATTTAAACGATATAATTAATAAGCTAGTTTTTATTAATGAGGATAAAATGATATTAAAACATATACATCAAATGGTTATCAAATAATTAATAATTATAGATTATAAATAAATTAATTACAAATCATATTATTTATAAATTATTATCTTTAATATTTGTTTATTAATTATTTTACTATTAATTAAGAGATTCAATACAACATTTTTCAATAATGGATTAAATTTAGTAAAATAAATAAACAACGAAACAAAGGGGTAATTAAGTTTTAAATATTATGCTTAAATTATTTTTTAAAATATAATAACTAAAATTACAGATAAGAATTAAAAGAAATGAAAATAAAAATTAGAAAAAAAAAAGTCACCCTCTTCCCTTAAACTAAAGAGCACATCACACTATAATTTCCTCTTCTCTTCTTTCTCTCTCTCTCTTTAGTGTTGAAGTTGCAGAGAGAAAAAATGGATTGAGAATTCTCTCTCTCTCTCTCTCTCTCTCTCTTTCTCTTCCGCTTTCACTTTCCTTCGGATCATTCTGGTACTTCCTCTTCTTTTCTGTTTCATTTCAATTTTTTTTGTTGTTTTTGTTTTTTTTATTTGTTTTCTTTCTATCGGTTTAGATCGGCTTTGTTTGCATGACTAGAAGGAGAATCCACGTTCTCTGTCCATCGTTCGGTTTTCAGTTTAAGTGATTTCGTTGACATTGCACTCCAAAATTACACTCGTAACGGAGCTACAGAAGAATTTTGAGTTTTTATTTTTTTATTTTTTTATGCTTTTGTTTCTTTTAGGAATTTGAATTACTTAATGTAAGAAAATTCAATTGGTTTTTAGTTTAACTTATTCTCTTTTGTTGTTGTCTTCTTTCTTGCCTTAATTGTTCTGTTGATATTTTGCGCCAATTTTGCTTCCTTCTATCTCTTTAAATAAAATCTTCAGTTTTTTAGGGTTTATGTTACTGTGACTGAAAGATTTGGATCCTGAACTACTTTCGGCAAGATATTTTGTTTTCATGTCAGGTTTCTGTTTTTGGTAGTGTTCTTGGGAGTTTTAGTGATCAATCAAGCCGCTAGAGAGATTATAAAGAAAATAATAATTGATAATTTGGTGAATTTTTTTTAAAATAAAATATTAAATTTAGTGAATCCTAATAATCTCAGTGAAATTTGTGAAGCTTTTTACCATAAAGACTTGTCTATAATAGAATAACGCACTACATTGTTCTTATTTATTTTCCCTATGAATACCGTTAGATATTACGTAAGTTGACGTTTGGTGATTCGTATTTAGTTAATTTTTTTTTTTCAGCTTCTTTGCTATGGAAGACACGGATTCAGTTGCTACGCTGATAGATTCTACAACTTCCAAGATACAACAGCTGCAAAAGGCGTTTGCTGAACTTGAAAGTTACCGTGCTGTTACTCTGAACCTGAAATGGAAAGACCTAGAGGAACATTTTCATGGTCTTGAGAAATCCTTGAAGAGGCGATTTCATGAATTGGAAGACCAGGAAAAAGAGTTTGAGAACAAAACGAGGAAGGCTCGGGAAATACTGGAAAAGCGGCAAGCAGCTGTTTATGCCAAGGAGCAAGCCACGTTGCAGGGGCTTCAGGAGAAACGGGATGCTGCTGTATTTGATATTATGAATGCTCGAGAAAAGCACAGGAAGGTTTCGTCAAGTGAATTGGCTATTGTCTCTAATAGGGGTAATGGGGCACTGTATGTGGAGGAGAAACCAGTAGATGCCGTGTCCTTTTCGGCTGAAGGTAAAGTGGAAGAGGTGGAACTTTCTCCTGAAATTGAAACTGTGGAGCTTTCTTATCCAGATTTGGTAAAACTATGTAAAGAGATGGATGCTGCGGGACTTCACAAATTCATATCTGATAACCGTAAGAACCTTGCTGCTGTAAGGGAGGAAATTCCATATGCATTAAGTGCTGCTCCTAACGCTGCCTGTTTAGTTTTAGATTCTCTGGAAGGATTTTACTGTACAGAAGTGTCAAATCAGGATGTAAAGAAGGATGCTAACTTATTGGGTCTTCGACGAACATGTATCATGCTGATGGAATGTCTGTGTGATTTCCTGAGAAACTCAGATTGTGTTTCTAATGTAATTTCAGATGATATTAAAGACAGGGCAAAGACAGTTGCTGAGGAATGGAAACCCAGATTGGGTGCTCTTGACATGGATGCTAGCAATGGGAATTCCTTGGAAGCTCATGCATTTTTGCAACTTCTAGCAAGTTTTGATATTGCATCTGGTTTTAACGAGGAGGAGTTATGCAGGCTAATTCCAATGGTATCTCGACGTCGCCAAACTGCTGATTTGTGCCGTTACCTTGGGTTGTCAGAGAAGATGCCTGGTGTGTATTTGTTCTTTACTTCATTTATATTCCTAGAAAAAGATCAAAACCTCAAGTAAAGAATCTTAGGTTTTGAACTAAAATCTTATACAGCTAAAGGAAAATGTATTTAAGTGGGCTTGTAGTTTTATATTCTATATACTACGTCTTCATATAATTATCTCATCTTCATGTATCATTTTCTTTGAATATAAATTTGGATTTATGTTATGTGAAAAGTGTTTCCTTATGTTTCTCTTTGGTAATAATAAACGTGGCGTCTTGCTCAAGTACCCTGTGCCTGCAAAATCGTCCATTAGTAATAGGATTTTTCCAGGGCCATTAATTGTATTTGACTGCTTTTCTTGAATGAGCATGCAGGATGCTTCTTGCTAAATTATTGGTAGGAAAAGAGGAAAAAGGAAACATGAATTTTAATAAGTAATGGCTCGCATGCTTTCATGAAAGTGATTGAAGGTTAATCAAATCAGCTGCATTATTGTATGTTAGGATGTTCAACGAAAATTAATGAATATGAATATCAATGTTATATAAATTATCTTGTAAGAATTAAGAAAATCTCTAAAACTTATCTATTGCAAAGTAAGCAGTGATGGACATAACAAGTGCAGACCTTCACCTTAGTTTCAAAGCATAATCCCCAAAATGGCTTTTGACATGCATACACCAATGACTTTATCATCTATATTAATCCAGAGAGTGAAGTAAGTAAGTTATTGCATCTGTTTACTTTTATTTCTAATGATTGATTTGGATTTTTCATGTGCAGGTGTCATTGAGGTTTTGGTGAATAGTGGGCGGCAAATTGATGCTGTTAACTTGGCTTTTGCATTTGATCTTACAGAACAATTTTCTCCCATTCCTTTACTGAAGTCTTACTTGAAGGATGCTAGGAAAACTTCTTCTCCCGTCAAAAGTGTTAACTCATCTCCCATAGCACAGGTAAGTTGTTTAGAATCCGTTTTATTGAGTAATTATCTCTATGTTGTTCCTTGTAATAATTTGAACTGGTTCTCTGAAATGTATTTGAGTTCTCCAGACTTTATGCCCTGTCTATTGAAGTTGTCTATAATTTTGTAGTCATCTTGAAATTTTGAGCTTGGTAGTTACAGAGGAATGGTTGTATTGGAAGTGTTTTTAGATTGTAGTCAAAACATATTTCAGAAAGAAAAAGTCATCTAGTTGAGGTGCAATCTTATTAATTCTTTCCCAATCTGACTACGCATCCATATTTGTTTACCTATTTGATTTGATTAGGAATTTGGATTAGGTTACTCATTTCATTGAGGTGCAGTTATTTAAGATCTTACCAGATTCCTTTCCTGCATAAATGACTACAAAATTTTACAAAATAAGTTCTGGCAAATAAGGTAGGAAGCGGGCAGCCCGGTGCCGAAGTTCTCACCTAGTGGGGCCTGGGAACACAGACCAAACCCAGCAAGCAGAGAATTTGAACTCATGGCCTCTAGGTCACGGAGCAGTAATGTCATTGCTGGCACTGCACGGAGGCTCACCCTCACCAATAAGCTCAGAATATAGAAATATTAAAGTTGAAGTTCAAATTTGAAATTTGGCAATAGGATTTTGTTAGTCTATCAGATTATGGTTGCCTGCCTTGTTATGACTTAACTGGTCTTGAATTGGTTTTCTACTTTTAGTTTTTTCCATAGCCTTTCAGCCCAATGCTTTACATATCCCCATGTTTTTGAAACTAATATTTGTTTTTTGGACTATGCATCTTCCAATGCAAAAAGGCATTTCTTGTTGCCCTAGGTTTTCAATGTCAAATTCTGATTGCAAAACTTCTGCATTTCATTTCTCTAAGGCCATTGCCTGCATTAGCAACTTCCCAGCTGATGAACCTTCACAAATAATGCGTGATCTGTCTGCTTTGGATTGGAGAGTACATTTGTTTCTTTAAGACTTATATATCTTTCAAACAATAACATAGGTGACTGTTTTAAATGAGTATGATACAAGAAATTTTCAGTTTGCATACTTTGGAGGCATACCTTTATCAAAACCCTATGGAGGCCCCATGTTGATCACTTCAAGGGCCATTTAAGAATGCATTGTTGATATGTAACTGCTGTAGTGGCATATCCAGATTTGCAACAATCGAGAGTAGCGTATCACTACTAAAATTTTCTACGGGTGTGAATGTTGGACGCTTGATGACTCACGAGAAAAGACCGAGAAGGTTGGGATAGAATGGAAAATGTATTAAAGGATTTGCTTGTAATTGCCTTTATGATAATTCTATTAATTTGCCTGAGTGTTAGCTTCTGTGATAAGCCAAACCAGCAAAAAGAAACACAATCTTGTTCTGTAAATTTGTCTATAATAGAAATAACGAGATTTTACATTGCTTCCGTTAAAACAACGAGGACAGAAATACTCTGATTCCAAAAAATTAGAGGGATGAGAAGTTAGTCAAGTCCATCCAAAAATTGAGGGAAGAGATATTCACTCACTGTCTTGGTTTGTGTGAGAGTTGTACCAATGCATGACAAAAGCATACTTTGGTCCTTATTTCTATGCTTGAAGATTTCTGATCTTGATGTTTGATTTTAAACCTGTTTGTGTGTGAATATATATTTGTCCCTTATGTGATATTCCTAATTACATGCCACTGTCTCAGATTGATGTTAACGAGCGAGAGCTGATTGCACTTAAGGCTGTAATTAAGTGCATTGAAGATCATAAACTTGATGAGCAGTATCCTGTGGAACCTCTCCAGAAACGAGTGAGCCAACTGGAGAAGGCGAAGGCTGACAAGAAAAGGGTAACTGAAGCAACAAAACCTCAACCCAAGAGACCTCGTGCTAACAGTGGTGGATATGGTCCACGTGTCACTAACTTTCCATCAGACAAAACTTGCTATGCTAGAGTTGCTGACAGGTATCCTCCTCCTCCTCAATATGTGTATGACCGATCTTACATGTACCCTGCACCAACTGACAATCACTGCGCCCCTCTCATGGCTTCTGCAACTTATAACATCTCTCCTAATCCTGCCAACTACTTTGGGAATGGTTATCAGTACCAAGCCACATATCTCCACTAGTTAGCATGCGCGCCACACACGGTGAGCAGATGACCACGACCCCCTTTGTTTAATATTTAGTCTTAAGTCTTAACCCTTAAGCTGTTGTATGTTGCACTTTATCTATGTAGTTTTAAGAATCGCTGAAACTGATCAAATCTCTCATCTTCAAATTTTAACTTCTGTACTAGAACATATTCTGATCCTCTAATGTATGCACCCTGTTACCTTTCTACTATATTTTCTTCTTTCTTAGATCTCTCATTGCCACTTCTCACTGCATCTTAGGAACTAAACTCATCACTGAATTCATGGTTTTCTCTCTTTTGAACTGTAGAGTAGGCCTCGTGACATAGATCCATAAATGAGTTTAATAGCTAATGATCTTTAGTGTAAGCTTTTGTACTCTGTTAATCAGATTCTTTCACAAACGCATTTTTTATGTGAATTTTTTTTATCACCACTAAAATATCTTGCTAACAACACATATAAGATCTTTTTGATTGGGATGTAGTGAAGAGCCAAACATAAAAGTAACAAAGTAAATCGGAAGGAAGGACATGAAATAGGTTTCAAGCATTTGGTAATAAAAAAAAAATGCAAGCAACAATTTATGCAGCAGAAATTGACTTCCATGCTCAAATTTGCATTTTTACCTTTTTTCCTTCCTTTATTCTCTCTTTATTTTTTTATTTATTTAGGGGAGAATGTTTATGGAAAATTATAGATTCAATATGATGGTCATCAATTTCTTTTAAGCTTATAGTATTCTTAAAAGTACATATTTAATATATTTTATTGATAGTTTACTTTATAACATCAATTTCCCTCTAGTATATATATTTTTTAATTCAAACTTAGGCTAAGCTAATAATATACTATTTTTTTTATTAAATTAGTCAATTTTAGTTAGAGAGATAAAATAAGAAACTTGATTTTCTTATTAATTTGTAATGGGTGAAGTCAAAACTTGCTGCTTACAAACATTATTCATAGGAGACCAGACATTTTAGTGATTGCATTAACGTGATTTATAATAATAAAAAAATTGCTTTTACAATAATTGCTTTAAGATTAACTGTTTATTCTTAATTGACTTAAATAGAATTTTACTCTTATTTTGATTAATCTATGTACAAATTTGTTTTTTTTAAAGAGACGTGTGATCCTATTAAAAAAATATATACAAATTTGGTTCATTCTTTAATTTATCTACTTTTATTTTTTGAACTTCTTACACTTTAATAATTAAGTAATCTCTTGTAGTACGTTAAATGAATATGTTAGCTCTAGGTCTAATTAAACCAAAAGAAAAATGCAAAATTAAAGATCGAATTAAAATTGAGATGCTTACAGGAGGACCAAAAAAAGGAGTAAAATAAGGATACCAAAATCATGTTTAAGTGTTTTTGGTTAATTGATAATATAAAAACATTTACACTATCATTCTATAACAATTAAACTATCCTTTTAGTTATAATGAAAAATATGATTGGAAAAGTAATAATAAATATTTTCATTAAAATGATGTTAAACATTGTGATGGAATATAGTTCCTACATCCCAAACTTATTACGGGGGGGTTTTTTGTTTAAATAATTATTTTATTTTTAAAAAAAAATCTTAAGTTGCACTAATTATTTAACTTATAAATAGTTGAAAAAATGAATGGGTACACTTTTAACTATAAATATTACATGTGTTTCATTCTAAAGATAAAAAAGTTATATTAATCTTCGTTTTCTATTAATAAGTGATAGATATAAAATTTGTATTTCATCTTATTTCTATTGGGTAATGTATATTCATGTTTATGGCAACTAAATATTAATTCAATATTTTTTATGAAGATGTAATAAAAATATTAAAAAAAAATTAATAAAATACTATGGAAATTTTAAAGCAAAATGCCAAATAACCTAAAATTATTTTAATAATTAAAAATATACATACTTTTTTGTATGTGATTTAAAAATTCTTATTTCCCAATATTCATGGTCAATCTAGAGTTTGGATTTGTCATCTTTACTATTGAACTATTAACAGAGTATTATTTTTAGTATTATTACCTGATGCCTTAAAATAATTAATAATTGTTGCATACATTCTTGAAAATTACAAAGTATAAAATTGTGTGAATAATATACAGTTTGATATATAATAATATTTGCATACCATTTTAGTATATATAACTGTCACCGATGTTATAGTACGATAGTTAATAATACTATTTCATTTATTATTCTTTTCAATATTTAAATATGATATGACATAAATTTTACATTTTTTTAATTTTATGTATTTTAAGATATATTAATTTTTTAATATATTTTAAATTATTAAAAAATACATGACTGTTGTAACAGCTCCCGAGAAGAATATCTGTTTGTTAACTTTGTCGAAGACACCGTCCATTCACTCCACTCACTCACACACTGCGCAGTTTCCTCAATCCTTTTCTCTGTCTGTTACGGAAAACGCCAATTCCAAAACGGACCTCTCAAAAATAGAAATTCCCATCAAATACAAGAACTAAAATGATTGATTTTAGGTCAAATTATCTTTCACTTTTTATATTTAAAATTATGCTTAATATATGTTACTTTTTTTTAGGATTTCAGACACTAAAAACTAAAAATAAAAAAATACATGCAGATAAATAAAAAAGATTTGGATGGTATTTGTAGAAATAATAAGGATTGACTATTTAATACAGAAAATAAAAAGTAAATTTTGGGTAACTGTAAATATATTAAATAAATTTCATTCTTGTAATTTAATTTGAAAAATCTTATTGTTTAAAATACTAATTTTAGAAGGAAAAAACAAAAGACTGTAGAAAGAATAGTGAAGAAAGAGTGTCAGAGACACACTCTATTAATTAAACAAACACTCCCACCACATATTCTTTTCTTCGTCTTCTTCTCCTCACTTCTCTCTCTCTCCTAGGGTTTCACGTTTCTGTGAGAAAATGGATTGAAAATTTCTCTCTCTTTCTTTCTCTTTCTATTTTTTTTTAATTTTTTTTTCTCGTCAATTAGGTAACTCTTATTTTCTCTCTCTTTCTATATATAAATATGTATATATTTCCGTGATTTTGTTTTCTTGCTGTCGGTTTAGATCGGCTTTGTCTGCTTATGCGGAGCAGGAATCCGCTTACTGCGTTCGTCGATTGAGAGATTTTCGGAGCATTGTGCTCGAAATCTGCTCACTTAACTGTACTGTGGTGAATTGTGCTAATTTTCTGTTATATGCTCAACTGAACTTTTGATTTTATTCGGTGATTTTTATTAAATTTTTAGTGTGGTCTTGAGATATGCTTTGTTAATTTTTTTATGAGTTGTCTTTTGATGGTTGAAATTGCCTTGCCTTAGCTGATGAGTCGAAATGTTTTGCTGATTTGCCCCTGTTTCCATTTAGGGTTTTTATTGGCGTGATTCGGAAGGTTTGGATCTGGATATCTTCGTTGGTAAGTTTCTTAACATTTATTTTTAATTTTTGTTTTTGGAGTCTGAAGGTCGTTTTAGTAACTAATTAAGCTGACCGACGAATTATAGAGAACTGAACAGGTGAGGATTCCGTGGAAGGTTAAAATTTGATGCCAAAAATAGTTAATTAAGTAGATTGAACTCGGGTGTTGTTTTGAAATTTTAGCTGGAGCTTTTTGATGATGTAATAAGGCTGGCTTCGCCCGTCGTGTACTTAAATGAGTTGTCTGCGTGGGAAGATGTGCTGGATTCTTTTTTCTTTTTCACTCATAGTATTAACTTTAGCTGTAGGGTACTGCTATTATTGTGTAAGGAACTGTGTGCTCTGCCGTTCAAATTATATTTCAGAGTATAGATAATGATTACTAGTGGACAATCTTCTAATAAGCTTTCTTTTGTTTATTTCGAGTAAAGAAGAAACTGTTGAATGGGAATTTCACCACTATCAGTTATTTCTTCACTCGTGAGAATCGTAATCCTAATGTGTAAATGTCATTGCAAATTGGAGCATAATTTTTCTGAATGCTGATCATTCTTTGTGTTCATGCTAATAATTTTCATTTCTAAATCTGTAAGCAAACTTCACTATATGGATGTAGTATCTATTTTGTGTGAATATCTATAATATGTCATTAATACTCTGTAACAGAAAAAGTTGGATTTTTGTTTGCAATAAAGTCTGCAGTTTGTGTGCTTAACTGGAAAATCTTAAAATCTAGGTCGTGATTGATTATTTTTAAAAATTCTCTCTAAATCTTGCTATAATAACCAATTATTTCTTCATAACAAGCTGGATTAAGCACACACTTTATCGAGGAGGGAGTTTTTGGGGGAGCACACATTATTAATTGTCGGTCTTCATTACAAAATTTGTAAGCTACTGAGTTCTGAAATGTATACGAAGTTAGAAACTTCAACCTTACACCCTAAAATATATACTTCACAGTGTTGTGTTCAAAACACTGCCAAATACTCATGTTTGACAAAATCCTATTCTAGGTAATTGATTATGCTTTGTCATAACCCTAAAACCCTAAGCCATCTTAGCTTTTTCTCTCGACCTTCATCATTGATGTTCTCTGTGACAACTTTTATCTGTCTTTTATTGTTTTATTTTTCTTGCATCTGAATAGTACAAATATTGTTTTCTCATATGGTGAATGTATGACTATCCTCATATCAAGATGATGACTATTTTCCTTGATGGTATATGTTTAGTTCTTGCTACTGCACATGGTCTGTCTACAAAATTCTAATTTGGTTTTGGTTTCATTTTATCTTCAGCTTCTTCGCTATGGAAGACTCGGATTCAGTTGCTACACTGATGGACTCTACAACTTCTAAGATACAGCAGCTGCAGAAGGCATTTGCTGAACTTGAAAGTTATCGGGCTGTTACTCTTAACATGAAATGGAAAGAACTAGAGGAACATTTTCATGGTCTTGAGAAATCCTTGAAGAGGCGCTTTCATGAATTGGAAGACCAGGAGAAAGAGTTTGAAAACAAGACAATGAAAGCTCGCCAGCTGTTGGAGAAGCGGGAAGCTGCTGTTTTTGCCAAGGAGCAAGCTTCGTTCCAGAGGATTCAAGAGAAAAGAGACTCTGCTGTATTTGCCATTGTAAATGCTCGAGAAAAGCACAGGAAGATTTCATCACGCGAATTGGCTACTGTCTCAAATGTTGGTAAAGGAGGGATAGTAGTTGTGGAGGAGAAACCTGTGGATACTGTGTCCGCTGCAGCTGAAGGTAATGTGGAAGATGTAAAACTTCCTGAAAATGGAAATGTGGAGTTGGTGTCTTATCCAGAGTTGGTGAAATTATGCAAAGAGATGGATGCTGCTGGAATTCACAAATTCATATCTGATAACCGTAAGAACCTGGCTGCTGTAAGGGATGAAATACCAAATGCATTAAGAGCTGCTCCTAATGCTGCCCGTTTAGTTTTAGATTCTCTGGAAGGATTTTACTGTACGGAAGTGTCAAATCAAGATGTAAAGAAGGATGCTAACTTATTGGGTCTACGGCGGACTTGTATCATGCTGATGGAATGTCTTTGTGATTTCCTGAGCAACTCAGATTGTGTTTCTAATGTAATTTCAGAAGATATCAAGGACAGGGCAAAGGCAGTTGCTGAAGAGTGGAAACCCAAATTGGATGCTCTTGACATAGATGCTAGCAATGGGAATTCCTTGGAGGCTCATGCATTTTTACAACTTGTAGCTAGTTTTGGTATTGCCTCTGGTTTTGATGAGGAGGAGTTATCCAGATTGATTCCAATGGTATCTCGACGCCGTCAAACTGCTGATTTGTGTCGTTTCCTTGGGCTGTCAGAAAAGATGTCTGGTGCGTATTTGATCTTTATTATACTTGACATGAATTAAAACTTTATATAAGCTATAGGAAATTTTGAATTTTGAGCTATATTTTTACAAGGAATAAGTTTTAATTATTTTGTTTATTCTATATTTATTTTGTTTTTAGTGTTTCATTTTACTTTTTGGATATGCAGGTGTAATTGAGATTTTGGTGAACAGTGGGCGGCAAATTGATGCTGTTAACTTGGCTTTCGCATTTGATCTTACTGAACAGTTTTCTCCCGTTTCTTTACTGAAGTCTTACTTGAAAGATGCAAGAAAAGCTTCTTCTCCTGTTAAAAGTGTTAACTCATCTCCCACTGCACAGGTGTGTTATTGACTTGAGTTTCTGCCATATTAAGTAATTATTCCACCATTGTGTTCTTTTCATTGCTTGAGCTAGTTATCTGAGATATGTCCTAGCTTTTGTGTTTTCCCTAATATTGTTTTTGCTTAGAGTCATAATTGCATGCCACTTGTGTCATTTTGCTAGAACAGCATATAAAAGCTAGGCCTCTTATCACATGAAAAGCTAGAAAAGTTTCTGATAGGACACTTGTTTAAGATGAATGGTGGAGTTAGAGAAGGGCTGCCGATGCGGCTATTAGTTTGAATATGAATGATTATTTGGAGAGGGGGAAGGAGTGTGATCATCATCAGGAGTTTTTTTCTATTAAAGACTTGAGGGGTTGTGCCAGGGGACTCATCTGTTTCTGAAGAGATTAGCTCTAGGATTACTGGCGTCATCCTTTATAATGGTTTTTCTTTCCAATAATTATGTTTCGTGTTTCTATTCATTCTGGTTCCTACCAGTTTCTTAGCAGATAGAAACACACTCTTCAAAATGTTGAGGCCTGTTGGTAAAACTGTTGAGCTGGAAGGCCTTCTTACGCCATTCATGTTTGTTTAAGGAAAAAAATTTAGACAACAAAGACTCTTCTACGAGAATAAAATATTTTTGCTTAAATCTATATAGCGGCAACAAATATATTATGGTTAAAAAGTAATTTAGTGCCAAAGCCTCATGAAAGTCTAAATGAAATACAAAAATAACTTGATTTTAGAGCTTGCTGTCTTTGATGTTTAGGACCTAAAGGATAGTCTTGTCGTGAAAGCTCTTGAAGTTTTTAATTCTCAGTATACAATGTACAGTGTACACAGAGCTTTTGGTTTGTTATTTGACTTATGATATGAATGGTCAGTGATTTAGTTTATTGTATTGCTGATCCTCATTCTTCCTTTAAATCTAAACTCTTCTTTTTCTGTAAATTGAATTTCAATGGTTTTTTAACAAGAAATTATCAATAATTAAAATTAACTTTATATCACAATTTAAACTATTTGCATTGTAAATCCAAAATAACTTATATATTCGAATATACTTTTTATGATGATTTTAATTTTATATAATTATTAATTTATATATTAAAAACATTTTTATATTTATGAATTATATTATAAAATAAGTATTTATTTTTTGCAATGCCTAATTTGAAATGCTAGTTTTTGCTTATTAGCCAACTTGGCTAAAATATGCAACAAGCCGTCCAATATCTTTGAACATTTAGTAAGAGAATCTTCACAATTAGGGGCAGGCAGCGTATCGAAGTGGTGGTGGCTTTGTAGTCCCCAAAGTAATCTGTTAGATTTGGCACTATTAACTTGAATAGTGTAACCACAGCTGGGAATAATTTAAGTGGATAGGCAATTCGTACAGTGTTTGCCTTGGACGAAGAAGATAAACGTCAGTGTAAATGGATAACAATATTCCCTTTCTTTTATTCATGCATCTCCCAATCATACCCATGCTTGTGGATAGTGGCTTATAGAATCTCTTGGCTAAAGTATGGGATGAGCAGGATGTGGATGGGTGGGGATGCTGACCCCGTATGGGATTAGACGGATAAAATTCTAGTTGTTGTTTGTTTAACAGAGTCAGTTTCTGTCAAGCTGAATCAGAATAAGTGGACACATCATCCTGTTCCCCATGTAGATGTAATGGCTTTAAGATATTTTACTTATTACTCCTGTTGAAATTTATGAAGCGCGGCATTGGGGCACTGAAATAATAAGCAGACAAAAACTGCTTGATCCCGAATATTGAAAGAATTCAAATACGATTAATCAATAAAACATTGATGGAAGACATTCATTGCTTCTTTGGGTACCTAATGGTTCTGTCTAAGTGCATCTGTACATTGCACAAACATATCTTGCATACTTCTGATGAAATGCATCTGTTTGGTTCTTAATTGGCTTTTTGCGGTGATATACTGTTTTTATTCTCTCCCTTTAATATTTGTACCGACTTTTGTTTCAGATTGAGGTTAATGAACGAGAGCTGGTTGCTCTTAAGGCTGTAATAAAGTGCATCGAAGAACATAAACTTGATGAGCAGTATCCTCTGGATCCTCTGCAGAAACGATTAATACAGTTAGAGAAGGCGAAAGCTGACAAGAAGAGAGAAACTGAAGCAACAAAACCTCAACCGAAGAGACCCCGCGCAAATGGTGCGGGATACGGTCCACGTGTCACTAACATCCCCTGTGATAAAACTTCGTATGCTAGAGTTGCTGACAGGTATCCACAGTATGTATACGAGCGACCACCGTACATGTACCCTGCACCAACTGATAATCATTGCCCCCCTCTCATGAGCACTGCAACGTATAACATCTCTCCCAGCCTTGGCAACTACTTTGGAAATGGGTATCAGTACCAAGCCACTTATCTCCACTAGTTAGGTGAGATGTGAGAACGGGGTAATTATGATCCTTTTGTTTAATATCTAGTCTTAACCTTTAAGCTGTTGTATTGTTGCACTTCCTCAAATGTAGAGGTAAAATTTCATGCTTAAGTTTAACTTTTGTAGCACAACATATTCTGATCCTCTAATGTATGAACTCTGTTCTCGTTTTGTACACTCTTTGCTTTCATGCCTTTCTACTCTATCTTTCTCGCCTTCCATCTGTGGTTGTTTAGGTTAAAATCCATTATAAACCACCAATTTTGGAAGTTTCTCGTATCATGATTTTCTATTATAATTTTGGTAGTTTTTTTTGAGTGTTACTAGTAGTAGTATTTGTTGTGGAGCAACTTTTTCTAAACATCCTTTTCGTCTTTGGGTAGAACGGAAAGCATAATCGATTCAGTGTGGATAACAATTTTAAATCATGTACCTTTATCATTGGATACTTGGCAGCTTCTTCGTTGTATTTTATTTACATATCGTTTTGTTTAACAGACTAGTGAAGTATTAATTTTAAATTATGAAAAACAAGATACTGATAGAAAATAAATCGACTTCTACGATAAAATATACAAAGTAATTAAACTTTTTACATAACGTATCATAAATAAAATTCTCTAATTTATTAAAAATTATTTAATTATTTAATTTCTCGAATATTAATTATAGAGTATAGCATATCATACACACTATAATAAAATTATCAGGCCCTTTTATCCACGAAATTGTTGTAATTTATTAGAAATCGCAAGCTTTTTTTTTTTTATGTTTTCTTCATCATAGGGAGTTTAAGTGACCTTTCGTGGTATCTCTAACTAATTTGAAAGTTTTAAATACATTAATGATTTGTTTGGACGAAGTAATTTAAGAGAGTAATTTATTTATTTGAAGAATTTAATTTTTTTTTAAAAGTAAAGATAAAGAAAAGAAATTGAAATTAAGAAATTTTTAAGAATGTATTTCAAATTCATTATTATTTGAAATATACTTAAAAAAAGGAAATTAAAATTTCACAAGTTGTAGAATCCTCATTGGTCAAGATAAGAATAGGTCGGGGTTGACTCCAGTGACAATTGACCAGGACTAACTCAAATTTTGGTTAGTGTCGACTTCATCGAAATTCGGTCCAGACTGACTATGTCGAATTTGACTAAATTTCAGTGGGGGTCAACTCGGCCAAGTTTGACCAAATATTTGGTTAGGGCCAACTTATCCGAATTTGGTCGGAGGTGACTCGATCGAAATTTGAATAGGACTAACTTGGTACAATTCAATCAAGGTCTTCTTGGTCAAGCATGGCCAAATTTTGGTCGAGACCGACTTGACTTAATTTGGTTGGGATCAACTCGGCCGAAATTCAACTAGAGTTGACTCGATCGAATTTGGTCTAATTTGACTGAGTTGATCTTGGTCGAAATTTCGCCGAATCGATCTCGTTTGAAATTGAGCTGCATTCGGCCAAGTCGACACCAACCTAAATTTGGCTTAGTCGATGCTTACCAAAATTTAGCCAAATTTGGCTGACTTGATCCTGACTAAAATTTCGTCGGATTCAACTGAGTCATCCCTGTTCAAAATTGGTCCAAATTCGATTGAGTTAAGCCCAACAAAATTTGGACGAATTTGACCGAGTCGTCTCTGGCAAAAAATTGATTGAATACGACCGAGTTGAACCTGACCTAAACTTGGCTGAATTTGGTCGAGTTGATCCAACCAAAATTTGGCCGAAATCGGCCAATATGGGATAGTCCAAAATTCGGTCGAATTGACCCTAACCAAAATTTAGCTGAGTCAATCCTAATTGAAATTTGGCCGAGTTCAAATTTGAACAAATTTAAATATTTTAAGATGTCTAATATATTTTTTAAATTTGATTTAAATTTTTGTATATTAAAAATAAATATTGTTAAATGAAATTTTATCTCATAAAAGAATTGAATTATTTTATCTAAACAAAAAATTGAAATGTAAGATATTTTAATTACTCTATCTAAACACATTATCTATAACTATATATAAAGGGGATTCCCTCTTTTGTGTCCACATTTCATAATTCCAACTTTACCCTTTATAATTTAATTATTTATTAAATTTTTAAAAATTAACGGTTATTTTTATAAG
>Ga0099822_1000841_pt1 | contig 32414 bp, 18 predicted proteins | sample CowpeawhiteBW_FD_76839 | JGI IMG/M metagenome (GOLD analysis project Ga0099822, IMG submission 76839) | Root nodule microbial communities of legume samples collected from California USA - Cow pea white BW | ecosystem: Host-associated > Plants > Roots > Nodule | place: USA: California | collected... | reverse complement strand
TATATATATATATATAATGTTTCTTATATTATTCATACTTATTTTAATTTTATTTCAACCAACAATGTCATTTGTATAGTTAATTTTCAATTCAGTTTTTAAATGTTTTATTTTTGTGTAATTTTTCAATGGTCATTTTAGGTTATTTTCTCTCTCTCTCTCTTTTTTTTTTTTTTTTTTTTTGGTTTTTTTTTATTTTTTTTTTTTTTTTTTTTTTTTTTTTTTTTTTTCTTTTTTTTTTTTTTTTTTTTTGTTTCTGTGGTTGTAAATAATATATAACTTTGCTATTTGTGGTATGTGAATTATATATATGGTGTGAAATTAGAGTAAATTAACATAAACTTGTCTTTAAAGAAATTAAATAAAAATATATTTATAATTAATTTCATTTATGGTATATAGTAATCTATACTTTTAAACATGAATGGATTATTAAACTTAATGAAGTAGTGATTCAATTTAATTGTTCAATTATGAACTATGATCAAATCGATAATAATAATTTACAAAATAATACTAAAAAGATATAACATCATAACTTTCTAACACTAAAAAGTAAAATGAAACATTTTCACATCCAAAATATACATAAATTTTCACATTAAAATATGTGTCATAATATTTAAGCTTAAAAATAAATAAGTACAAGAATAAGGAACTTAGATCTACAATAAAATATATATAAAATGATACATTAATATATAAAAATTAATATATATATATATATATATATATATATATACTACAACATAATATAATGACATTTTATTACGAATAATTTATACTTATTTATAATCTAAATTAAATATATACTTTTATTTATCATTAAAGATTTGAAGACAAATCTTAAATATTTTAAAAATCAAAAATACTCGTTAAAACCAATTTACAGAAAATGTTTTACTATTCTTATTAATTTTGAAGAGAAAAAATAGATTTTGACGTCATTATTAAATAAACACTCATTTGACAATCTTATAGCCATTTTGAAATCATTTGGCTTTCATGAATTATTGGATTAATGTTTTAAGAAATAAATTTAGCTGATAGGTCTAACATTTCAAAAATTTTGATTATTAGTCAATTTATTAAAAATGAGAGTAAGAAATTTTTTATTTTTTTTACTCAAAAAAAAAATTGTTAAGATAAAACAATAACTTCAAAATAAAATTATGATCGAATAAATTCAATAGTCAATATATTTTTAAAATTGGATATGCATGGTATATACTATATACTTTAATCAAAGGTGTCCACTTTAGCTTTTTTGTTTAATGGACAAAGGTTAAAGATACTTGTATTAATTATTGAATATGGAAATTAGTATTAAAATATCTAAGTATACAAGCTTCATTTCCTTTGGAATCAAGTGTTTGATTTTTTTGTGGTTAACATTATCTATTAGACTAAATCTTAATGTCAATTATGGAAATAAATTTATTATGAATATCAATTATTTGATACTAATAAATTTATAAAATCTAATTAATAACCAAAATTGGTTTAGAGAAGAAGAAAAAAGTTGAGAAGATGTGGTGGCACACACTAGTTGGCTAGTTTCTAAGTAATGATTATGACCACTTTCATGGTTTTCTCATATGATGACCCTCACTTACCCTTTAACCTCAAAATAATATCTTTCAAAACTCATTTATGAAATATATGCAAATCAAACCCTAATTAAGAGATACTCTATTTTCTATTCAATTTATTTATTCATTTATTTATATCAACTACTCCTTCAATTCTTATCTATCATTTTTTTTTAATTTAAAGATGACATTTTTTTTAATTATACTCTTAAACTAATTAACAAGAAAAGAGAAAACTTAATTATAGTAATATATATATATATATATATATATATATATATAATTGGTCTGTTTTAAATTTAACTAAAGCTAAATTGAATTGTTAAATAGCAATATTATTAAAATTTGGGTTAAATATGTTTTTGTTCCTTAACTTTCAGTAAATGTTGGAATTAGTCTATTTCGAAATTTTGAACAAATTTAGTATTTGATCTTTCGAAATACGTGAATTTAGTTTTTTTAGTCAAATTTTGGTAAGTTTATTTGATGTTTTGTACGCATTTCAGGATTGTATTTAAGTTGTTTATACTATTTGACACATTTTTATTTTAATGTTAAGTCAAATACTATTATGAAACGTGCTTGAAATGTCAAATAAACTTAATAAATTTTGATTAAAAAGACTAAATTGACGCATTTTAAAAGATAAATGACTAAATTGGTCAAAAATTTCGAAATGGACTAATTCTAAAATTTACCAAAAATTAAAGGACCAAAATATATTTAACTTTTAAAATTTATATGTAATTTGGAAGAAGTAGTGACCAATAGAAGATTGACATCTGTAATAATTCATGTGGGACCAACATTATGGAATAGACAGTGTGGAACTTGTGGGACCGGGAATGAGGCAAACATGTTTGGAACAATCATTTTCAGATAACAGTGTAAGCAATCATATTCTTTATCAATCACTTTGATTCATCCACACAAGAAAAACTAACTATTCATTCATAGCATCATCTCATACTAGGATTCTGCATGACATGATCAGATGCAGAATGAGTATTTTCTCTTCAACAGGTTTTAGATACACTTTTTATCACTAATCAAAATTCTTAAAATTGTAATCTTTTGTGAGATTTGCATTTTAAAAAGTTGTAACTCTAAGAACAATTTATCTTAGCCAAGTTAAATGTTCTAAGAATTGGGTTTTAGAGTGTGGTTGAAATCACTATCTAATAAAAATCCAAACATTCAATATTTAGATTTATATATATATATATATATATATATATATATATATATTAAATAAAAAAATAAATATATTTTTTATTTATAAACGTAAAATTCGTTTTTATTTTAAATTGATATATTTTATTTTTTTATACATGAAAAGTAATATATACTTTCGTAATTCAATAATATTGTTAAATAATATTTCAGATTAGTATTGAGGGTTAAATAAATTTTTGGTCCCTCAAATTTTAGTAAAATTTGAAATTAGTCCCTTTTCAACACTACTTTCAACCAATTTAGTCCTTCATTTTTTAAAATATGTGAATTTAATCTTTTTAACCAAATTTTATTAAGTTTATACGACGTTTCAAGCGTATTTCATTATAGTATTTGAATTGTTTACATTGTTTGACATATTTTCGTTTTAATATTAACTCAAATATTATCATAAATGTGTTTAAAATGTCAAATAAACTTAACAAAATTTGATAAGAATGACTAAATTCACACATTTCTAGAGATGAATGACTAAATTTGTATAAAGTCTTGAAGAGAGACTAATTCCAAAATTTACTGAAACTTGAGGGAACAAAAACATATTTAACCATAATATTTAATAAAACACTATTTTAATAAATTACTGAAATATCGGTATAAAACATTTTTTAATATTTAAAAAAAAATTAAAATAATTGGACTAAACTATCTACATCTATTTTTTAAAATTTAAAATTTAAAGACTAAACTATATTAAAATTTAAGATATAGTCGAGTGATGCAATCTTATTTGTGGAAAGAAAGATTGGATTTGCTAATAATTATTGGAAACACAGAAGACAGCATTATGAATGAAACAGAGCTAATAGGTTTCACAGGCTGTTTATGTTGTCACAGAAGAGCACAACACAGCTTGCAACATATCTTATATCATATGTAGTTTTTGTTACTCTGCTTCTTCATATGATATGATAAGAATGTTTGGGATTATATGTGAAAAAAAGTTCTGTCCTCTTGCACGTGATTAACTCTGCACACTCAACATTGCACACTGTGGAGTGGAAAGCTACAACCTCTGTTTCATCACACGTCCATCACATAAGTCTCTGCTAAAAAATCACACCATCCACTGTGTATAAACAGACATAACAAGTTTCTATGGACTACCACCATTTTTGGTTGCATCATGTTGTTGATGTGATTTTTCAGGTTTAGCTTAGAGTTAAGAGTTACATTTTTCATTTTCATGTTTTTCTGACCAAATTGATGTCATTCTTATCTTCTAACGAGTTCCTAAACATGTATTCTGCTATCATCATGCAGAGTTGGATGTGGTTCTGATTTATACTCAAGATTTTGTTCCATATTAGATAGAAATATTAGATAAAAATAACATGATTAAACTCTGAAGAAGAAAAGCCTATCGCTGGAGTGCGATGAAGTTTGGATATGGAGACGGACACGGTTAAGAGATGGACATTATTATGGAGATATGGCTTAATTGAAAAACATAGAAGATGGGAGACGACATATATATACATATTATTTTCAAACTTTCAACTAACACATTGTTAACTAACCTAGAAATGAATCTAATTTATTTATCTAATATAAAAAAAGTGAAAAATAGTGATCATATAATACTTTTTTCTTATTTTTATAATCATAATAAAAACTTATGTGATAAATTTACAAGTTTATGATTTTTAGAAAATCATTGAATTTGTGGTTATTAATATTGTGTTGGAGTCATGTCAAAATCATGTTAAACAAAAAAAATGTTTTTCAAATTGGACACTTTACTGATACGTGTCATACGAGCGTTGGTATCCAATACGTGTCCGAGCTTCATAGTTGGAGTGACATGCTAATCACCATGCATATAAAAGCATCATTGTTTCGATTCCAATACATGGTAAAGGTCAATCATCCTTTGAAATATTGTCCGCCTTGAAATGTCGATGCTGTCAAAATATTTAAATTACCTTAAATTTCGACTTTTAAATGATGTGCGACTATTCAGTTTATCTTAAGACCTATAAATTTAATGTTTCGTGGTTTTGAGTTATCCTGATTAACCAAACATCTTTCTGAAACTCCTCATCTCAGAGATGGACCCATTGGCCATCTCTTCATAATTTTGGCAATGGCAATGAGAAACAATAGATCCAAAGGAAGCAATATAAAAACCATGTTCATCAACTTATAAAACTGATATAAACTTTTCCTGTGTGTAATTTGAGCTCAAACATGTGCATTGTCTCCAATTATAAGCCTATTTGCCTCTTCTGTGATTGCATCTCTGATCACCCTTTTATGTGTTCTCATGTAGCCAAATAGTTTGCAACTGTGTTCAATTTTTGTCGTGTACTTGATGTCATGGTGTTCTCATCAACTTCCATCACATTATTTTCTTCCTATATTGTACCTTGTCACTTTTCTGAGATGCAAAAGCTGTTCCACTGAGCCAAAGCTTTTCTTTCTAAGGAAAGCCAAAGCATCAAAGAACTTTCCAATTCTATTCATACTCAAACCGTATATAAGAACTTAGATCTCATTTAAAGATCAAGTTTTGTGGATAAAAGAACTTGTCTAGAAGAAAATATTTCAATAACATTCAACTTGGTAAGTGAAAAGATATCCCTAATGATTTCTTGATGAGCATTGATGGAAGAAGAATTAGAGCATGAAAAGACATAACATAACCATGGGAAAGTGCAACACAAAGTATATGGGTGAAAAAGCAGCTAAGATCCTTTGCCATCATTTGTTTTTGGTCCAGCATGTTTATCACAAATGCAAAGAAGAATTTGAGATGTTTGTATGGTGGGACTGGAACACCAAAATAGTCTCACTTTTCTAAAAGCAATTCATTCATTCACTCTTGCCTAAATACGAATTGGAAAATATTGTTTGACTACTAAATTTTAACTATTTTCTCTTACAATATGATGTGACATCTTCTGAATGGTTTTGAAATATTGAGAATAAGAAAATGAAAAAATGGAAAACCACTCAAAATATGTCACCTAAAGTTGTAAGAAAAAGTTATCAAAATTTAGTAGTCAAAATATCATTGTCCATAAGAAAAATACAAGAGAATTATAATTTCTACAAAAAATTCACTAACCAAAGTAAATCTCTAACTTTTTTTCTTCTTTAAATGCTATTTTTGAGAGTGCAAAGCACAGTTTGGAAGTGTAGAGTCTAAAGGGATAAAGAAGTAATAAAGAAAGGATAGGTTCCTTCATATAATAAGTGTTTTAGATTGAAAAATGGAGACAATAGCTAAAAATAAAAGATAGAAGGACAAAATAGAAAGAGTTGTGGAGGCTCTTGTACTAAAAGATAGAGGGACCATATTAAATTAAATAAAGAGATAAAAAAGACATCAAAAGAATAAAAAAAAAATATGGTACCACAGAAGATAAAAGGACAAAAGGCAAGAAACCAAAAACAAGTATAGCAATAAGCTATATTAATTTTTTTTATCATGATACTAGTATGAAACACCTACCTATTATGCTACGGTCGAAATTTTGATTCATTACTTATGATAAAATTCATTTTTTTTTAATTACATTCCATCCAATGTTTTCCTTTTGTTAACAAAACCTTTTTGACAAATTAATAAATGAAATGACTTTAAATACATGATTAAGATAGAAGAAACAAAGCAAGGCATCTACTAAAATCTATATCTTAATAAAATATGAAAACCCAAATAGATTTGTAATGTTGAACAATAAAATCAACTAACAGAATGTGTTCAAGAGTGTGTACTTCCCAAAATTTTAATGCATAAAATAACAGAGACCAGCATGGTATAATCAAGCCGAAAACATATAAAAATAAGATGGTACAAAGCAATAATAACATTGAGAATACAAGCATCTGCACAATTTGCAGCTTACATGAACAAGAAAAGACTTCAAAGGGGGATCAAATGAAAAATTTGTTTAGACTTCCAAGAAATGGGTGTGCTGATAAATGAAAGCATACTTGCCAATTCTCTTTTGAAAAGAAAACATGTAATCTAACTGATGAACCAAACACAAACTACAAACTTGCTTTGATGCTAGACATATTAGTCCTAGACTACAAATGCTTGGTGTCCAATCTTATCTTCCATAAGGATGGTATCGGCCAGCACCATAACCACCTCTACTGCTCCCATAGAAGGGACCTCCACTAGACCCTCCATATCCACCTCCTAGGCTGCCATCATAGCCACTTTGATAGGCACCGGCACCGGCACCACCAGAAGAACCACCACCACCACCACCATATGCCCCATAATTCTCACTAGGTCCACCATACCCACCAAGATCATACCCTCTACTAAAGCTTCCACCGTATCGACCGGCATAACTGAGGGAGGGATCTCCTCTGTATGGCCCCATCGCACCGGCATATCCTCCATAACCACCAAATTCACTTCCATAGGCACCATAAGCACCACCCCTGCCGCCAGCATAAGCTCCACCTGACCTATAACCACCCCCAACTCCAAAACTGCCACCAAATCCATCATAGGCATCTCCATATCCAGCACCACTGTATGAAGACCTTGAGTCGTTGTAGCGCTTGGATGATGGAGGTGCAGAGTTTGGTTTCTTCGGTTCAGCCTTCTTGATTTCCACCTACATAAGAAAAATGGCAAGGTTATTACTTTATTGATGAAAAAGACTCTAAATAGATAAAATGGTTCACTAAGGTTCTTGATCTGTTAAATGGAAATAATTATGTCTAATGTAAAAAAAAAACGTTTGTGATTAATCAAATAACCTCAGTTGTATTGTTGTACTAAAAACTCATTTTGTTCCTTGTTCTATTCCCTACTATGTTGGTACGGGATTAGTGTACAGATAGTAATAAAGGATAATATCAGTTCTATCATCAAGGTTGACATAAGGCTAATATACTACTCAAGGGAACACACTCTTGAAGATGGCCTCATGTATCAGTAAAACTATACATTAATCACCAAAAAATAGTAGATTTTTCTAATTAATACGCTTGAACTATCTTTCCATATAGTTTACTCTACTGCAGCTTTTGCTTACTATTCAAAGCAAAGTAAACCCATCCTGAAGAAGAATAACATAAGTTAACTAAATTTATCTAAAAAACCAATACAAACCCTCTCGGACCTCAGGAGGCACTGGAAGAAATTGCCACACAAACGGATATTGCCTCGTATAAATTAGAACACAATTGCATGAATACAAACTAAAATGCACGCGAAAATATCTTAATTCCCAGAAATAAAAGCCCCGAGCCTAAATACCCCAACTACCCAAGGAATAACAGATCCCTTGCCCTTTCTTCTAACTGGTTCTTTCACTCCTCTCCTTTTCCTTTTCAATAAGCACTGTTTTCTTTCTAGAGTATTATTCCAAGGTCTCGGCAAATAACTGATTTGGCCAACCGGTTGACCCATATTAATTTCCAATGTGGATTCTTGTTAGAATATTTATTTTAATACTCGAAGCAATAACTTTTACTAAACACAGATAAGTATGATGATATGGAACTATGGATCCGATAATTTGGGTTCAGAACAATGCAACCGGTACGTTGAACTTAATAAAAAGATGAGAAATCATTGCTACTTGATTATTTTCATTAAATTAACAGTTAAAGTTACTGATAACTCCTGAGTTACATTCTTTGAACGAATCAGAGCCATTAATGAGTCTCCACCTTGAAGCTTAAAACCTTTACAAGATATTTTTTGAAAAAGCAAATTCTAAAATATACATTTCACGGTGCAAACAAAATCAAGTTGCTAATATTTTACTATTTCAATCCCGTTCAATATAAACTTTCAGCCAAGAAATTTAAAAATTTTATACACTCAACCCTCAGGATCTGGATGTCAGTTAAACAAGTTAAGAGTAAAACAACGTAATGCATGTACTAGTTTTTAGTAAAAGATTCTTCACCTGAGCTCCAGCAAATTCAATTTTGTTCCCCATGGATAGAAGATCATCAACTGCTTCTTCAGAGTCAAATGTGATAAACCCAAAGCCACGAGATCTGTTGGTGGAGTGGTCCCGCATTATTTGGTGATCTTTTACTTCACCATAGCGAGTAAAGAAGTCTCTGAATTCGTCTGCACAAGTGCATCTTTGATTAAAAACAATACCAACCAAATGAATTGTCGTTCACTGAAACTATTCAATGATTAAAGAGTTAATTTGAAAATAAAAAAAATGTTTTGATAAAAGTAAACTGTAACACGGATTTAAAGGGACAAAAGGGAATATGAAAATAGTCAATTTACTTACACACCATCAAACAAACAAAAGCACGTCATTCACATCAGGACAGATGTAAATTACATGTGGCCAAGTGATTCATAAGAAGAATTTCTAGGAGAAGAAAGCTTGAACATACAAGGTACAACACAACAAGGGAGTTCTGTCTGTCTATAATATCAGAGTAAACCTCTGCAGATCCTAAACAGTACTCTCAAATATAAAAACAGTATTTAATTCTAGGATCTGAAACTTAGATAAATTTTTATGCCCATACTGTCCTCAGTTCGGAGTTTGCTCTCTCAAGGTGTTGCAATGTGTCCCCCTTGTTGACACCTCAGTCAAGCAGCAAAGAATTTAGCTAACTAAAGAGGCAACCTACCTTCAGTCACATTTGAAGGAATTCCACCTACAAAAATTTTCTTTGTCCTAAAATCCTTAGAGCCAACAGCTCCCCTTGGTATCGTCCGCTTAATCTCAACCTATATATGATGATCCCAAAACCATAAGAGCCAGCAAAGTATCCATTCACTAATGACTATAATCAAAACAAAAAACAGGTAACATGACATCCTTAGCCAAGACATCATCAGATTCAAGTCATACTTGTTTTCCATTGATGACGTGAGGATCCTCAATGACTTTATCAACCACCGAGGGATCGGCGTACGTTATAAACCCGAATCCACGAGGTTGCCCAGTTTTCCTGTCCTTCATGATGACCGAATCCGTGATCTCACCATATTTCCCAAAGTGCTTGATGAATTGAGCTGCAACAAATTACACAACACATACGGGTAAGGTTATGAGAAATCAATGCTCAAAGCTGCAAATCCACACAATTCAGAGAAAGGGTTGCCACACCCCAAAAGTAACAATTACGATAATCATAAACGAAGGCAAAGCAAGCACTAACCAATGGTCGTTTCTCTCGCTAAACCACCTATAAATATCTTTCTGCAAATTATGGGTCGAGTGCAATTAGAACCAAATCTAAGAACATTATTATCGTCTAATCTAAATACCAACAAATTGAAAACCCCTTTTCTAGGAAGTGCAGAAAAATTGGTTCTTTTCACGAGCTGCGTTTGCCCAATTGCTCCAATTTAAAAATTTTCCGAAAAAAAACCAAAATAAACTACAACAAATAAATGGAAAAGGGAATATTACCCGGGACTGGCACCGTCGCCGGTTAGGGGTTGGGAATTGTGGGTTTCTTCTCTGTGGGAGAAGGGTGTAACGACGTCGTTGGGGTCAGCGGCACCCACCACATGCTCATTACCGGGAGATTCCATAGCTTGCTAATTCAGAAGAGATTGCGAAAGCGAAAGCGAAAGAGGACGAGAAAAGAGAGAAGAGAAACCCTAGATAGATATTGCTTCTCTTTGGTGTTTAAATTTTGTAAAACCCTTTATTGTTATTATTTTTTATTTTATATTTTTTTAATGTGAGAGAGTGAGTCGCTGATTCGAAAATAGAGAAGAAAAAAAAAATGCTTTTTTACTTCTGCACCCCCATCTCATTTCTAACATACCTCTTAATTTTTAAATAATTATTTTACCCTTTGTAAAAGTAACGTATGAATTATCTATTGTGAAAATGTTTTGCAACCAGTTTTTTCTACAAAAATTTAAAACATAAAATGCATTAATTAAGAGGATGCAATTAATAATCAAGGATGTAGAAGAAAAAAAATCCTATAAAAAGGGTTCGAATGGATTTCTTGTATGCGGGTTTTTTTTTAAATCCATATACACCCTATGTACATAAGCAATGACTTATTAGCATTTGTTATTATTATTATTATTATTATAGATATTATAGATTAGTATTATTATTACTTAAACACACATAAATTATTACTAAATTAATATACAAATTTATTATAACAAAATGAAATGAATAACGAAATAAGAGAAAATAACTATTAATAAATCAAATAAAAATAACAATAATAATTGTTAGAACAGCTTTATAAAAAATAAAATATGTAAATATAACTATTAGTTTTTAAAAAATAAATAAATAATCATATTATAAAAAGTAAATTAGAAATAAATAATTATACACATAAAAGAGAATATATATATATATATATATGAGATAATTTTTTTTATATATAATTATAAATTATGATTATTAGTACTATCATTATCATTATTGTTATTATTATTAGTGTTATTATTATTATTATTATTATTATTATTTTGTTATTATTATTATTATGTTTATTTTAATCATTATTATTGGTTGTATTAATGCTATTATTTTAATTAATAAGAGTTTTATTATATTTATTTTTATTATTAATATTACCATTACTTTTTACTTTATTATTATTAGTATTAATATTATTTGTATTAGTATTATTATTTCAATTAAAAATAGTATTAGTATTTTTACGAATAGTATTAGTATTTATTCTAATTTTTTTATAAGGATTACAGGTCACATTTTCTTGCATCTTTTATATATATATATATATATATATATATATATATATATATATATATATTAGAATAATTTATGTTAAATTTTATATTTTTATAATTCCATATGGTCAATTCATTTTAAATATTAATTTAAGATTTATATTTACATTTATTTTAACAAATTTTAATATCAACCTTGTTTTGTACGAAATTCATGATGGTTAACAAATATTGATCTTAATGGGTTAAAATCATAACATCAGTTATATGAATTTATTTTAATTGTGAAGCTTTTGACTTGGTAGTGTCACACGACTCTTTAAAATAATCGCGACTTCACATTTGATCATTTATATATAATACGTAATATAAATTTTTTATTTCATATAAAAATAAAACTTTCTAATATACCTCTTGCTGTAGGTACTCGTGTTAAGTGAATAATTCTTTTGAATAAAAAATATTTATTTTAAAATTTAATCATGAAAAATCAGAATTAAAATATTAATTTATGAGTGTTTTTATCTTTTAACTTTTAAAATTATCTTTTTTTTACCACTAAAATTTACTTCTTTTACTCTCGTACCAAAGAAAAAAATTACACAAACACTTAAAACTGAAAATTTAATAATATCCACATTTATTTTGAATTCAAATAATTGGATTAGATTTTCAATCTAAATCCATTTTTTTTAAAAAAGTAGATTGGATTTTTTAAAAATCCATATCCAAATATTTAGATCAAGTTTAAATTCAGATCTAAATATTTGGATCAAGTTCAAAATCCAAAATTCATTTTTCATAAAATAAATTCAAATTAAATTTTTTAAAACTTATGTCCATAGGGCTAACATCATAGAATTTAACAGATTTTTTGCCGGGGCCAATGAGGTCAAATTTCAGCATGGGATGAACTTGGATGACTTTCGAACGAATTTCGGACGGGGACAACGTGACCAAATTTGGGCCAAGGTCGACTTGACAAAATTTCAGCCGAGATCGACTTGACTGGATTCGACTAAATTTCGATCAGGGATGATTTTTCCTAATACGACCAAATTTCGACCAGGGCCGATTTTGCCTAATACGACCAAATTTTGGCTAGAGCCGACTTGGCCAAATATGGCCACATTTGGACCAGAGCCTGATCAGTCAAATTTCGGTCAGAGTTGACTCCACTAAATTCGTCGGTCGGGATCGACTTAACTGAACTTTGCCAATTTTTTATCATAGCCGACTAAGTTGAATATAGTCAAATTTCGTTCAGGACTTACTTGACCGAATACGGCTAAATTTGGACTAGTGCCGACTCGACCAAATTTTGGTAATGACCAACTCGACTGAATTTGGCCAAATTTAGGTCGAGACCGACTCGCCTAAATATGACCAAACTTTGATCGCGATCGACTCTGCTGAATACAACCAAATAAAATGAATATTAAATGGATTGGATCATAGCAAAAATGGATTGGATCATGGAAATTAGATTTTTTGTCCATCCCTAGTTTAACTTTTCAGATCATCCTATGCTTTTTTCTATGCTTTTTTCTGTTCATTTAAGAGTTCAATAAATATAAATTATTGTTGTTATCCTCATAATTTTTATTTTTGTGTTAAATAAACATTAATTATTACTTTGACCCTCATACTTTTATTCTTTCAATTTTATATGTATTTTATCTTTTTTTATTAATACATTTTTTTACAAGAGTATAATTTAAATTTGTTAGTACAAATTTATGGATACATTAACAATTCTTTTATTAAACTTTAAAAATTTTCAATTAAATTGTAAGCTTTAAAGTTTATGAATATAAATGTCAAACTTTAGTGTTTACGGACGTCTCACGTCCCACGTCCCACGTCCCACGTCTCACGTCCCACGTCCCACCTCTTACGTCTCACGTCTCACGTCCTACGTCCCACGTCTCACATCTCACGTCCCACGTCTCATGTCTCTCGTCTCACATACCACGTCCCACATCTCATGTCTCTCGTCTCACATACCACGTCCCACATGTCACGTCTCGCGTCCCATGTCCCATGTCCCACGTCTTACGTCTTACGTCTCACATCCCACATCCCACATCCCACGTGTCACGTTCCACATCTCATGTCCCAAGTTCCATGTCTCACGTCTCACCGTTGCACGTCGTCTCATGTCTCACATCCCACGTCCGACGTCTCACGTCCCACGTCGTCTCACATCTCACGTCTCTCGTCTCTTGTCTCACGTCTCATGTACCACATCTCACGTCCCATGTTTTATGTCTCACGTCGTCTCATGTCCCATGTCCCACATCTTACGTGCAACGTCCTATGTCTCACGTCTTACGTCTCACGTCCCACGTATCACTCCCACGTCTCACGTCTCATGTCGCACATCCCACATCCCACGTCCCACGTATCACTCCCACGTAGCTCGTCTCACGTCCCACCTCACACGTTTCACATTATTGCACTAAAATACTTGATTCTGTCATAAAATAATGGTGCTTTGGTTTACTGGTTGCAGTATAGCTAAGTTCTTCTTTGCTATTTATCCTTCTTCAAGTTTCTTGCTGATCGAAAGAAGAGAAACAACTTTATTTTACCGGAAATATGAAAGTTAACCTTATGCAATAACAATAAGTTGAAGCTTTTGCAGATGTTGGCAGACAATATTTTTTTTATTAGTTTTTTGTTCTGACATTCAATATGTGAAGAGATGTGTCACAAAATTCTAATTAAGGGTGGGCAAAAAAACCATTTTTTATAATCCAATCTATTTTTTCTATGATCTAATCCATTTAATATTTATTTTATTAAAAATTCAATCCATTTAAAATCCATTTTATTGGATATGAATATCAATCTGATATATATTTTATATATTTTATGAATTGGATATCCATTCTCTAAATCTAGATTTTCAAAATGGATAACCCAAAATATCCAATCAAATATTTAGTAGTATTTGGCCGAATTTAGTAGTATTTGATTGAGTTGGCGTGACCCTATACAAAATTTGGCCGAATTTTATCAAGTCGTTCTCGATCGAAATTTGGCTCAGCTATTTCTGGACAAAATTTGAAAGTATTCGGTTGAGTTCACCCTGACCCAAATCTGACTGCATTGGCCTGAGTCGACCTAGACAAAATTTGACCGTATTCGACCGAGACAACCACGACCAAAATTTGGCTGTATTCAGCCTAGTTGGCTCCAGTCAAAATTTGGTCGAATTCAATCGAGTTGGCCTCGATTGAGATTTGGCCGAGTCGACCCTGACCCAAATTTGGTCGTATTTGGCTGAGACGGCCTAGGGTGAAATTTGACCGTATTCAAATGAGTCGGTCACGATCAAAATTTGGTCGTATTCAACTCAGTCAGCCATGACCGAAATTCGGCCGAATTCAGTCGAGTCGGCTCCGATCAAAATTCGGTCGTGTTGGCCTCGACCAAAATTTGACCGAGTTGGTCCTGTCCTGAATTTGGTTGTATTCGATAGAGTCGATCACGATCAAAATTTGGTCAAGTCGGTTGTGATAAAAAATTGGCAAAGTTCAGTCAAGTCGGTCCCTACCGACGAATTTAGTGGAGTCAACCCTGACTGAAATTTGACGCCCAAATGTGGCCATATTTGGCTAAGTCGACTTTGGCCAAAATTTGGTCGTATTAGGCAAAATCAGCCCTAGCCAAAATTCAGTCGAATCCAGTCAAGTCGATCTCGATTGAAATTTTGTCGAGTCGACCTTAGCCCAAATTTGGTCACGTCTTCCCCGACCGAAATTCGTTTGAAAGTAATCCAGGTTCATCCCATGCTGAAATTTGACCTCGTTGGCCTCGACAAAAAATCTGCCAAATTTTATGGTGTCAGCTCTATCAAAAATCTAATCCACATCCATTTTGGATCCAAATAATGGATGTGGATCCAAATTTGTGTCCACATGGCTAACACCAAAGAATTTGACAAATTTGGCCGAATACTTCTAAATTTGTACAGGGTCACGCCAACTCAATCAAATACGACTAAGTTTGGACTAGTCCGTCTCAACCTTTAGCCTAACCTAAAAAAAATATAAAGTGAAAATTTGGATTGAATATTTTGGATTCTTCATTTTGAAAATCTAGATTTCGAGAATGGATATCCAATCTATAAAATATATAAAATATATATTAGATTGATATTCAGATCCAATAAAATAAATTGAATTTTTAATAGAATGGATATTAAATGGATTGAATCATAGAAAAAATGGATTGGATCATAAAAATTGAATTTTTTGCCCATCCTTAGTCAATGACCACATCTATCAATAGAGAACAATTGTATGAAGAATTTATTTAAATATGTGACAAAAAGGTCCAGATAGATCTATAATACAATAAAAATCAGTAGTACAAAATCTACACATAGAAATAATTGATGAAATAAAGTAATATTATGATCGTAGATAATGTGAAATAGTTTGGAGAAATTTTGACTTTTATATACATCATACATGAGTAGCTGTTTAGATATTAATATTTCATCTACCATTTCAACAACCAATATTTTTTTAAAGACAATAATAAAAGAAATTAAAATTGATTATAAACAAAATAAAAATAACTAATAATTCTTTTATAAACAAAATTATAATCTATGGAATTTAGCTCATTAAATATAATTTTCTATAACAATAAAAATCAATGGACACTAATAACAATTTAATTAAATTTTACTTTCAAACATAAATTTATAATTAATTTAATAAAAATATATTAGTACTAAAAAAAATTAAGACATCTTTTATCTTAAAACATAATTTTATAAGATTTAATTAGTCAAATAATACTCACTTACATTCAAATGTGTTACTTTAGTACTAGCTTTTAAAAAAGTATAAATTGAATCCAAACTTTTGCAAAGATATCTCAATTAAGTCTCTTTCAGAAAAAAAAATTATTAACGTCATTAACGATATTGATATTTAAAATGACCTAAAAAATCATGTATTGATATTTATATTAAAATTTAGTGATAAAAGTAATAAATAAAGTTAATGGTGTTAATAATTTTTTTAAAAAAAACCTAATTGAGACATCTTTTCAAGAGTTGTGACTCAATTAACATTTTTATAAAAACAAGTACCAAACTGACACGTTCGAATGAAAATGGATATCATTCAACTAATTAAACTATTTTATAATTAATTTGAAATGATAAAGCGTGTATCAGCAACCAATTATACTAAAAACTTGTCTACGAATTATGTATGATACATTTAAAAATCATCCTAAAAAGATATTAAATATTAAAACACGACATACATTTCACTAAGTTATTTGTTACAATATTTCATCCACTCAATTCTATATTTTCAATCAAATATACTACATACAATAAATTAAAGTGTTTTAAAATAAACAAAATATAAAATTAGAAAGTTAGAAATCTTTATTCCAATTCATAATTAATTATTAATATCCAAATAACAAAATGGCATTTTGAATCCATTCTACTTTTTTATATTTCAGTCCACCATTTCATTATCTACCACCGCTACAAATGCAATCCTATTTTACAAGCGACATTGCATTACCATCATTTAAAAAACTAGTTAGTTGGTGAAGCAATAAGGTAGAGCAATTACAAACATCGCTAAATGGTAATGAACTGCAGCACTAGCCTAAGAACGAGACAAATATGCAATGTGATCATCAAAGAATGATAACACATTCCTAAATTTGCACAGCTAGATGTAGATAACAAAATTCTCAGTTTTGGAAAACATACAACATTGGTCAGGTCAGGTCTTACCAGATGTGAGAGTAGTGGTAGAGTCTAAAACGTGTTCTGTGGATTAACCCTTCTTCTCCCTTCTCGCTTATAATATGGAGTTTCGTCGATGGTTCTCCTCACATAGTCTACAAATGGTTGAGGTGTTCGCGGAGACATTTCATTTACAGAAGACGCGTTGCTTCTATCTGGAGTTATGGGAGCTGCAATGCTTGTAGTTGTAGTAACCGAGGAACTTGTTTGGTGAGATCTCTCTGGTTTGTCCAAGAAACGTGTGAAGATAACGATTGATAAAATCAATAGCAGAAAACATCCTAGGATACTTCCCCAGAAGGCTTTATTTATGGCTATGCTGGATGGTGCTGTTTCCTCAGGTTCATGGTTCACGTCTATTTCCACACTCTGGCCTGTAACAAAACAGGGAAAAGGAAGATTATCCAACTTCATCATCAAGAGACCGTCACTTTAATTTCTAAAAGTAATTGAATTCAAATAAGACCGTGAGAGTGCAATCTATATCACCCACTTTAGTCAAAGATTCAAGATATAGTATGACTCTAAGGATAATATATTAACACGATTTCAAGGACTAAGGTGACATTAAGTAGTTAACTTTAGGGTAAAATAATAGCTTAGGGACTTATTTTAAATTTTCTTCCTTTTGCGACTAGTGACCGCGCTTTATGGTTTCAGAGACTAGACTAGTGAACTTTAACAGACTTGAAATTTGTTTGAATAAACTTCCCTACAAATACATGTATATGAAAATAAATCGAGTAAATGAAACAAAATTCTCCCATACGTTAATTTGAATAAGCTTGTTTCATTTAATATCTCCAAAGTTGATTTTAACTTCTGGGAGAATTTTGTTTCATTTTACTTATTTTCTTCTCTATAAATGTTTATAAAGAAGTTTATTCTTTTTTGAAAAAAAAAATTATAAATGCCGAAGGAAATTAAGTAATATTAAGCTTCACGAATATGTAACCATTAGCTGGGAGTGTGATGCGGATTTTGTCTCTGAATCTCTTTGCTTTCAGAAGTTGGACCTGGAGACATGGACAAGAAAAATAAATTCGAATGTATTTTAAATCCAAAATCAGCACATTTATTGCAGACCTAACAATGGGATTAGTTCTTTATAGCTCTTCAACTTTTCAGATGATACTTTAGCACCGGATTGCAATACGCATAAAAGAAATGCAAGGCTCAAGGTAAATGCATTTCACCTAACTAACTAGATATAAAAAAAAGGAATCACCTACTTATTTCAAATTTAGATTTGATCAGTGGTGAAATCAATTGAAAGTACTCACCTCATACCGTGCAAACCCACGAATGCCAATATCTTCTCTGTGGATAAGACTGATCATAATCAAATCTCGATGATGCCAGTGAATTTCAACATCTATAACAAAATGGCCAACGGGTTTAACCTTACATATTGTAGAAGACAGCAACAAATTTTTGTTTCAACTATGCTCTCAACAATTAGTGAAGATGACAACTAGGAACATCTCCACGGCATCCATCAGAATGATTTACCTCCTCACCAGACCACATTATTTTTATGAAGAGCAACTTCTGACAAAAGTATTGGGTGATCAAGCAACAAAATGATCATGCAAGAAAAAAAACGAAGATATGTCATCTTACCAGTATTTCCCAATATGGTAATGGCAGTTTTGTTTGAGCCTGGTGTCAGATTCAGCAGCAACGGATTCTGAGGGGGTGGGGGTAACATTAACATCGTAGATTAATTTTTTATTTCACAATCAGGTTGGGGTGAGGGATCCAATGTATTTGCAATTTGACATATCACAGGTATAAAGGTGAGCAAAATGGTCAAGAATCCAGATCAAGAAAATCACAGGCACTAAATTCATAAATCAAGTACTCTTGCCTAATTCTGAAATGTAATTTCTAGCAATAAAAAGAGGAAGAATCAAAGGATCCACACCTTGCTCATCTCCATTATAGAAAATCCGCCAATAAAAAGTGCAGAAGCAGATCCAGATATATGTTCATTTTCAAGAGAAGCAGAAATGGAAACTGATACATCTGGCCTCATGCCTTCGAACTTAGGTACTGAGTGCACCAAATGCTCTGGTGAGTAAGGAAAAAATAAGCAATATGAATTGCCAGAGTCCTGATCCAGCCATGGCTTCACGTACCTTCAGTGAATGAAGGTAGAAGATATATCTAAGAATGAATTGTTCACTTTAAAGAATCAAATGAAAGAAATGGTTAAAGGTCTTTACCCCACATATGGTGGATCTACTCTACAATTGAATAAAATTCTCTTGTTTTCTCCAGGTGCACCAAAGGATTCACTGTAAGAATTACTAACACAATCTATTCAGTCAGAAAAGCAGGTTGCTTTCTTTCAAACCAAGTTAAAGTCCATAACAAACCTGAATTTCACGGAGAAGTTGTAACCTTTCGAGGGGTATGGGACATTAGTTAACATCTCCTTTGGACCAAGCACAGAAATATAATCTCCTTTCAACACTGTAATTGTTGTTTGCAGTTTTGATCCTCCATAACGAAAAGATACTGCTCATAATAACATTCAATGAGGGAGTAATAATTGTTTATAAAGCAAAAACCCCACAATGACATTTAAAAAGTTTATTTTCAGTACTTAAATCTAGCACCTTGGGCTGAACCTTGCCCAATAGCTTTGGCCACCCCAGATAGCGTATCAACGGATACTACACTTCTATTTGTAGTAAACCACTGTCCAGAAACTGTATCACTCAAACCTGAAACTTAAAGGTAAAATGCATTATCACTCGGGAATAATTTGGTAAAAGGAAAAGATTAAATGCCCTGAACTCAAAACTCGGTCAAGCAATTGAAATAACTGTCTGCTCCAGTGCTGGGTTAACAAAGTAACTCTAAAAATCACGTTAGACAAAGGTAAAAATGGTTTCATTACATCTCTGACAAGTACAACTTTTTTAGAAAAGAAATTTTTTTCAAGAGATAAGACATTGATAGAAAAATAAATTAGTAGCAACCATCCAAAATGACCACACCTTTTATGCTTAGGTTAAGAGGACTTCCTATGTGAAGAACTGGATTTTGCGGATATATATGGGCACCCACTCTAATCTGCAAAAGGTGGAAAAATATAGACAGATTCAGACAGTGGAAGAGAACACAGAAAGTGAGGAAGCAAGTTGAATGAATTAAAGGAAGAATAGTGGGTGTGACAACTTGCGCAAGGACAATTCATTAGGTTACAATGAGAGATACATGGAAAAAAGCATATATCACTACACGTTGCAGGTGTTACAAAAGACAAAACACTAATCCTTATTTATACTTGTGTTTTTAGACTTTTAATTCTAATTAAATAAGAAAACAAGTCTAGATGTAATAAGGAAACATAACTATTTTTTATTCTGTTTTTTTCCTTTTTCAGAATTACTAGTTAAAATAATTTGAAAAGCTGTTCACAAAAAATAAAAAGAAAAAGCAAGTTTGGTAACATGATTTTGAAAATACTCAGGAGATGGCGCAAAATTAATGCTGGCAAACAAAATATCAATGGATCATCATTGGTAGATGACATTCAAAATTCATACCTTATTCTAAATTGTTGTAGGAAACAAGTTATTTATAAACACGAACACTACACGACACCAGAAAAGACAGTAGCACAAACACTGGAACATGGCTAACGTCCAAATTACAGGACATAACACCACCATTGATATATATAATAATGACAAAAATCTCAATCAATTGGAAGTTAGGTATTATATGCACTATAAAAACAAATTTGTCACAGTTCCTTATATAACAGTCCTCCTAATAGAATTCTAAATAACTAGTTAAGGCTTATAGAAACAAACCCAAAAAATGAGATTTGCATTATTTATAATATAATTTGTTTTCCACTTTTTTTTATAAGGAATGTCTAGGAAGTGTTAACCAAGAACAGATGTTTCACTTTCTTTACAAATGCTCAAGCTACGTAAAAGAGGTGTCAAAGAACAACAAAATAGTTTTTCATCGTGACACAATTGAAGTGTGTCAGACATATGTGAAAGACATATCTGACATCTAACACGTCGTGCCCAAAAGTGTTGGACATAGCAAGCAACACGTTATTGTGTATAGGTGTAGGTCCTTCCTCGTTTATAAATGTCACTGTAAAAGCAATAACTTGCTTTTCAAAAAGTATTAAACTTTCATTAAAAAACTTTCAAAGAATTCAAAATTAAAACAACCTATATCACAGAAGATTTTCTTAGAAATAAAAACTGTCTTTAAGAACAATAATGAAACAAACCCATAGAAATGATATCCAAAGATACTCTAAATTACTTTGAGATGGTCGAGATATTAATGGAGATTTTTCAATATTCTAACAAAAAGTTAAAATAAAAGTGACACTTCAATAAAAATGGGCCAGAAAGTATGGTATGTGTCAACTTTATTACTATAATATCAATCTCTGTCCCAGTAGTATCAATATGACACAGGAAAGATATTTGATAGAGACTTCTCTCCCTCTCCTGGTATTCAAGAAAGCCAGACTACCATTACTTTTCGTAACTCTTCACTGACCCTGCTAATCCTCCCTATCACTTTTTTATTACTGAATACAAGTAGGTTATTCTTTTGTATCATAAACAATAATAAACTTTACTTAAAAAGATAACAAAATAGCAACCAAAGTTTTTTTTTTTTTTCTTTCAAAAATTACATTATAGCAAATAAGGAACTTTATCACATAGAAGAACAAACTACAACATAAGGATCGGGCAACCTATTCAGATAGCAAACGCTACATGCACAGAAAAAGTTACAAAGTTTATCAATCAAACTTCTCACCAATTCCCATTTTATGGTGATTTCTGTTGTGTGTATGTGTGTGTGTGTGTGTGTGTGTGAGAGAGAGAGAGAGAGAGAGAGAGAGAGAGAGAGAAACAAGAGATCATAGGAAGAATTTCATGTATTTAGACCATAGCAAAAATATTTAATTTATAGGGGAGAATACATGATTACAAAATATTGAGAGCATAATTACAGGATACTCAGTTACTCTATTTTAAGCTAATAACATCAATATAGAATCAGTGTAATTCATATCCACCGTTTCTGTATTTACAAAGATCTAACAATTTCAATTAACGTATCACATGCATGGCTACAGTAGAAATGTATTAACTAACTTGATCGTGTTAGATGGTTATCACATGTAGTGAACATTAAGTTGAATCTAGGATTTTTTTTACTAGAACGAACCTGAACTATGAGAGGAAGTCTTATAGAAACTAGGTATCTTATTAAGAAGAAATAGTGAGAGGGTAAACCTCAATTACAAAGAAGCACAGCAGATCTGCGATGCTGCATAACTTCTAGAGCCCAAAGACAACAATTCTCTCACAATCAAGGTAATATGGTCTCTCAACCTCTTCTATTCACAGGAAACATGCATTGATTCTTCTAATTATGCCAACCCAGCTAACTATCTCACTAACTGATACTAACAAATGCTAAAAGATAGCCAATATTAACAGACATTTTTAACTAATGAGACAAAGACCTACTCAGTTCCGAAACGGTAAATCACATTGAACAAAATTATAAGCCACTTTAGGTGTATCAGGCATCAGAATGAAAGTATTATACTATTGTTAAAGTACAGGTACTAAATTTAGCATACAGCAGAGGAGATTAAGATAAGTGCATAGAACAGTATACAACTTTGTGCAGATTTTTTTGGAAAACTATTACTTACCAGCACATAATCTGATTTCTGCAGATCTTCACTAATTGATATACGCACAAGAACATTACCATGCCGAATTGCCTTCAACCATCAGCAGTCAGGACAAGAATTCTATTAATTTACTTAGCTGAGCCAAAAAATTTCACAGGTAGTAAACTGAATAAAAATACCAAACACTCAAAATCTGCAGACTCTGAACAAATAAAGCTTGTTTTAAAGCAATGCACTTATTGATAACTTCTCTTCTCTCTTTTGTACAGGTTAAATAGAAGAGAAAGAAATTGAAGGGGGGAGAGAGATGTAAATGAGAAAGGAGAAAATCTCCTAGTTTAACATGAGAGAAATAGGTGAGAAAAAAATAAAAGGATAGTGGAACCCACCACTTTCATTTTCTTATCTTGTGAGTGTAGAGGAAACAATGTTTTTGCATCTTTCCTAAATAGCCTTATATCTACTTATAACAATCTTTTTGATAGGAACATAATTGTCTATTTAATGTCATTTAATTTTTTTTCTCTTCATATTTTAATATTTCTATTGTAGCAAACAACCCTTAAAAATATACTCTTTCTCACTACTTACTTTCTATCTTCCTTTTCCTTTTCTTTCTCAGACCAAACAAAGCACTTAAGTTGAATCACAAGATGCATAAAGTTCACTAATTAACCTGATCATGATAACACAATGCAGGATTGACTTTGTTAGAGACCTAAGTCCTTCGGGACACTTTTCAAGATAAAAAGAAAAGTCATGGTTCCAAAAGTCTATGATTGTGGAAGCTGTATGATCTTTTGTAGCTTGTTGATCCAAATTATAAGTACAAAGGAATCAAAAAATTATTTTCAGTAAAAGTTATTAACAAACCTTGATATGGACATTGCCTTTTCCATCAGCTGTTTTGTTCACATAGAGAACATCAGGGTAGTTAGTTTCAGCATAAAAAGGCACAGCATTGTAGGCTTCGTGGAAAGGATTTCCTGTTGAACCGCAGTAAGAGACAATAAAAGATTACTAATTTTCAGTTCAAAAGTTCCTGTATTTGATTCACTATCAAGGAGGCATTGATACCTAGAGCATCATAAAAGTTTGTTGGAAGATCAAGTTCTGCACCAACAGCAAGGTTAATCACATTGAGGAGAACCTCCTTACTGGCTATTCTAATTTGAGTCACCTGATCATATTAAATAAATTTGTCATGTGGATAAAATTTCCAAACAATGCAAATAGCATGGTTAACAAAATAGGTACTAATTCTGCTGATAACGGACCAGTAACAACAATTTATGGATTAACCATTACGAATGGACCAGAAAAAAAATGATTAAAAAACCATTTATGGTCCACTAACAAAGTATTAAAAAACCATTTATGGTCCACTAACAAAGTATTAAAAAACATTCAATCCATCAATACTTGTTTAAAAATAGATGTCCAACCTATCTATTTAAGATTACTCTCTCCCACTATCTCTCTCTCCCTTTTTGAATACTTACGTACCTCTTTAAAATTCATTAAATATCAAACTTGGACTGTATTTGCTATATGCACTAAGGTCCACACACATATATAAACTAAACATGTATATATAAATACAATGGATATAGTTATATATGATTTCTCCATTAAGCATTTTCTGAATTAATCCAATCCATTAAACTTCACTACTGTAATTACGGGAGTAGACAGGTTGCAACCAACATCGATTCCACCCAACCTTGTTACCACCCAACCTTGTTACATTTTTGGGGATTGAGTTGAATTTTTTCTAGCGCACAAAATTAGAATCAGGGTTTAGTAATGAGTAGATGAACTTTAAACCTAATAAACTCAACCGAACCCAATTATGCAATAAGTGTGTAATAAAAATATTACTGGAGATAATTCATCTATCTGTGCAAAAGAAATAATTTATTGTTGTTTATATGAATACTGCTTTGAAGATACTGTGAATATATATTCCTAACCACACATGTTATAATGTTTTGATATTTGTTGCAAATAATATATTATTAGGATAAATATATTGTCAATATCTCTATGTCGATTAGGAAAAAATATCTTTAGAATCTTTTATTCATTTCAATATATTTTTATTTCCTTATTTTAAAGGATTTGATCATTATAAAGGGATGGTGAGAATGTATTTGGTGTGTGATGGGGCCCAATGAGCATCCAGCCCATGAAGTGAAGCACAATTCTTGATGAGGAAGTCTATATGTGAGAAAAAAGATTCGGCGTAATGAGGAGGTCTGATTAGAAGAGTGGTTAGTTAGAAGAGAGAGAGAAAGAAGAAATATTTTTCGGTTATTAGTATCAGGTGGAGAGAAGGAAGGAGTTTGCTTTTGTTGGTGGTTAAATAGAGAACCTTGTTGGTTACTCCAGAGGAGCCTAGCTCTGGGCAGTAGGACTGAGTATCTTGCTGTATTTTCTTCTTTTGTGATAAATCTCAGAGCTGTCTTATATTTCATTCACCTATTTTCTTTTATTACTTGTTTTGTGGTGTGGATCTGTAACAGCGTGATTGTTATCAATAAAATAATTCTTTATTTCCTTACATAGTTAGTTCAATTACATTTCAGTATATTTAAAACTGCTGTCATCATTCTGTTACAAGTATGATTCTAGCTTTATTAGAATTAGGAAACACTGATCATGAGTTCCAAAAAGTGCGCCCAAGTACACAGTAAGCAAAAGATTATTCCATACCTCAGAAACCTTGACACAAGAAGCAATCTCTGTTCTTCCTGTTGTACGATCTTTAGCTTGAATACAAGCAAGATTATTACTTTTGGTAGTTTTAATTCTGTCCCCGTCAATGAATATGGCATCTTTTTGAATAGCATCGTTTTTCTCCAAACTTCTCAATAAAGAATAGCTGATGATTCCCCTGCGATTCCGACTATCATATTGTGCATAGGATTCCGACAATGAAGGCAAACTGCTCGTCATTGTATAGTAGGGAGGAAGAATCCAGGTGATGGGGATTCCCAAAGCCAGTGGAAGATCAGGAACTACTGTTACTGACAAAGATGAACTGTAAAACATCGACTGTGCCCTTGACCCAGAAGTTGAAAGTTCACACGAGAAAGACACAGCAACATTGGTCTTGCCTGGTGATCTGAAAAACAAACATTCTGAACTGAATCACAGATTCCTCAACCCTATTTTTGAAATAGTTTATAATCATTTCTTCATTGAAATGTCAAACCCTGTGTAAACTTTTACATTGCAAGGAACTAATTTCAGTAACAAGAAAAAGACTACAAGAAAACCAATATGAGTATTAAAAAGACTCTGTACCAATGATATGCTAACTGGAAGCATACTAGACAATTATTTGGCTTCAGACATCTAATAATTAGATAAAAGACAAGTAAAAAAGATTTAGACATACAAATATGATACACTGGAAGGTGGAAGAAGTTATAGGATACCCAAAGACTAAAGAAAACTACTACTAAACATTGTTTATTATGTAATATTATTCTTAAATGTCAAATTGCTTCATACCTTCCATACAAGACATTAATAAAGCCAATGTTATTTTCATCAAAATAACTATTATCTTGACTTCCTGCTGAAGTAGTAAACTGGATTCTATCCCCGCGCAAGGTCTCTGCCATCTTGAAGCTCAATACCTATAGAAACAAAGACATAATTATTTAGCTTACCGCTGAGTGTTATTTACTTAAGATGACATTACTGACTGAAAAGATATGCAGTATAAGGGCAGACAAATTACTTCTCTTGGATTTACAGCTTTAAATCCCAGTGCTTATTTTAGTGGGAGGGCGATTTGGAAGGCTATGCTCTTGATTAGAGGTGAAAGCATACTGTACCCAACCCTTGAACCTAGTCAACACAACCTAAATAGACTTTTGTGGATTGAGTCAGGTTGAATTTTATTTGGTGTACCCAATTAGAATTGGATTGGGTGAATTCCAAACCACTTTATCTGTGAAAAAATGTGTAGGTAGTAAGAAATAATTAGGGAATTATTTTTCTTGACTTATAATGGTATTTAAAGAGAAAACGAAATCCTAATTAAAGGAAATACATCTCCAGACATAAAGACTCTAAATCAGGAGTAAATCTACCAAGTAAACTCCTAATCTCAATCCCTTGATTTAACGGGTTTCTCACAAACAAATCTATATTTATTATTCAATCAATCCATATTTATTGTACAGTTATGTGCAATATATTAACCCATAGTTCTACAGTATCTTTACTATTTAGACCAAAACACTTTCCTTCAGATTCAATAGTTTCTTGCCATTTTTCTTAATAGTAATATGGTTGTTAGGCCATACAGAATTCATAATCCTAGGAGAGTAACTTCGGTATACGGTGTGTACTTGAGTTGCAGTATGTTGGTACTCCGTAATGCATTTTGAAAGGGAAAGATGAAGTTTAGGACATGGCCAAACCTTTTCATCTTCAATGATCCACTGGTAATTTTTACATAGCTCATAGAAAGAAAACAGAGTACCCTGATAAAACAAAAAAGGTAGTCAATATTAGAATTTGAAATACAATAATACCTAAATTAATGGAAACTTGATTTTAACTGTGACCTCGGGAAATAATGGATAAATTCGCAATTTGCGGCCAATCCCAAGTTGTTCACTCTGTGCATGCAACATGACAGTAGACGGAATTCCCACCCGTAAAATACTCCGCGCTTCACATACCACAGTGTTACGATTCACAAAGACACTAGCAGTAATTGTCTGACAATAATATCTTGGATTAGACAAATATCTTCCACCAACCATATATGATTAAATGTAAAAGGCATAACACAAACTGTCAAAGGAATAAATATATGTTTTATATCAAATAAAAATTGAAATGATTAGCATGTGCATTCAAGAAAAAAACTATTCAAAGTAGAAAAAGTAGAGAGTAAATGTGAGGATCTCAAAATTAAAAGAAAATAATTTCTCTCTTATTCAGTCTCACATTATATACATTTGATATATGTACATACATTAATTGGATAATTTAAGAAACAAGCACAACCTATTCTAGGAAACAATTCTCCCGTGAGATTGTGGAATTTAGATGCTGGTAATAAAACAAAGATACAGCCAAAATACAAAATTAAAACCAATTTGAAACTTCCAATAATATCTCGACAAAATAAAATATACTACACTAACAGTCATTCTTTTAGTTTGACTTATTTTGTCTTATGAACTACAGACCTTCATAAAAGAAATACTGATTCTTTTAAAATAAATTGATCAAAGAGGTAGTCAGGATCAAGCTTAGGTAAACTGAACAAATGTGTGATGGCCATGTTGAACTTGTACTGTTAATAAAGTGTTAAACAGGTAGTGCCAAGGTCAATCATACAATAAAAGATCATCGTCAGGTAAAAGATGACATGTTTATCTAATGAAGGTGAGTTCCAAAAATTGTTTAATACTAAACATCCCTGATTTGACCAAGAAACATGCATTGCCGGTGTTCAAAAAAGCACACCGTTGGCTGATTTCCACTAAAACACCATTGAAACAAGTCTATCCAATAAATCTTAGTATGTAAAGGACGGACCAATCAATAGTTTTTTACATTTGAGCAACCCCCTCTCGTGAAAGTCTATAAATTGTTAACAAAGCATAAGTTTAAGATTATGCTGCTTAAAACTGCCTTTCCCTGATTAATTTTTAGGGTTAAATATGCTTTTGGCCCTTAATTTTTAGTGAAAATTGGAATTAGTCTCTTTTCGAAACTTTGACCCAATTTGGTCCCTCAACTTTAAAACTGCGTGAATTTAGTCTTTTTTTAACCAACTTTGTTAAGTTTATTTGACGTTTCAAACACATTTCATGATAGTTTCTTAGCTAACGTTGAAGCGAAAATGTGTCAAACTGTGTAAACAACTCAAATATTATCATGAAATGCGTTTAAAACATTAAATAAACTTAGCAAAATTTGATTAAAAGAACTAAATCCAGACAGTTCTAAAGTTAGAGGACTAAACTGGATCAAAGTTTTGAAGAGGGACGAATTTCAATTTTCACCGAAAGTTGAGGAATAAAAAACATATTTAACCTTATTTTTATAAAATAGAGGGTAGAAAAACTTAATTTAAGTGCTTTAGTGTCTTTCTGCCTATTATTTTTTATTTTTTTGTAACTGGTATCAACTCTCTCATTTTCATTTTTAGTTGTATCCTTCATGGGACAGTAATTGTTTTCCTTTTTAGTATGGATTTGGTTTGGTCCTCCATGTATATACTTTTTCTTCCCTTTATATATTATTGTTGAATGTTAGGGTGTCGGTCTCGATGGGATACCAAGGTTCATAGTGATGCCTAGCATGTGGTCTTCAATAAAAAAAAAAAAAACTTGTGTGGCATCAGCAAGTTGTCAATACTAGAAACATGGCCACAAACAAAACACAATTCAGCCAAAGTAAAAATATACCTTGTGTAGATGTATTAAAGCATATCGTTAAGGTAGTAAGTTTAAACCTAACTCAACCCTACAAAACCAATTCAGTAAGGTGAAATTTGTCTCCACTTATATACTACTTTTTGGTCTTATCTCTAACCAATTAAGGATCTCTAACATGAAGCATATTCATGAATGTCTACATTAGATAATATGGACTAATTGGGAATATTAGAATTTTATGATTCAAAATAAATTATGGAGATATGGATAAGATAAGAATGTCATATCTATCCAGATTTGTTGGATCAAGTTAAAGGGGACAAAACTGAATAAGATCATTTACTTTTTAGAAATATCTCTATGATTCTGTTTCCTTATCTGTGGGAGATTTGCTTCCGGTTAGGTGTGATTTAGTTTCCTCATTTATAGCAGATTTCACCTTCATAAATATATAAGTTGTTTCCTCTGTTAATGGTATCAATTCAATAAAAGAATATTTTTCTACAGATAACAAATTAGAACAAAAAATAGCTAAACAATAATAAGTCTGAACAGAATTTCACATCTTACAGTGTTCCCAACAGAACTTGCTGAGAGTCGACCAGAATATCTATCAATACTTGCAATTTTATCATTTTCAATTCCATACTCAACATGAACCCCGAGAGTTGGGCCTCCTTCCATTGTAAGCTATGCAGAGAACATAATCACATTATTTCATCATAAAACCAAGAAAATGGGAGAAAACAATGGTGTAAACTTCACGTCAGACCAATATTCAATGCACCAAAATGCAAAGATAAACAATGACAAAAAGAAAATGCTAAAACATGTAGACACATGAGCAAAAACCGAATTACTTCACTTGGCTTTTCCTGACTTACTCATGAACAAGGTACTGTAGGCTCCTTAAATGATTATAGACTAGATTCAAGTATGCAAATTTAGACAAATAAAAAACTGTAGGTGACTGAATCGAAAAACATAGATGCAATTAATTTAGTAAAAACACGATTCCCGAACCGAAAAATAAACTTGAGAATCTTGATATATAAGGAAATTGTGAGCAGTTATTTTCCATAAAAAAAAATGTCAACTTTGCCTTTCTAACTCAATAAAACACATTCCAAGAGAAGAATTTTTAGTATGTGTGTTTCTTTCAAAGTTCACATTCTTTCAAATTTAGCAATAAGAAACAACACCTGTACTTTGGAACATACCACATACGATGCACCAGGCAGTAGGAAAATATTGTCAGGGTGTATTCTTGGGGCTGCGTAAACTTCCACCTTAATAGCTTGACTTTGTACTACGTGTCCCAAATGTTGTACAGCACTGACCTGGTTTCAATAAATAACAAATTAGCTTGTAGATTTTTCATAAGTCTAAAGAATTTTGACTCAGATGAAGATCAAAATAAGAGAGGTTGACCATAGACTTACATAAAGGGTTGTAATTCCAAGATGTTTCCCTTTTATTTTAAAACTTGGTGCATTAACATGTCCACCAACAAGACTTGAGAAATCGTCAGTATCCACCAGCTCAATTATACTATCCTCAATGTGTACATGAAGATTCATGTAAACAAACTGTGTAACAGTTTCAAAATCAACAAATTGCCACTCAAAATAAAAATAAAAAAATAGGAAATAAAAAAACCCACTATGAATATCAAAAATGACCAAGAAAATGTAAAAGATAACAGTCTCAATGAGCATATTAAAGGCAGTAGTATAGTAATAACTATGTCAGAAGAGACCATATTAAAGCAGAACAAGCACAAGAAACTGGAGTGTGGCTCCTAAAACTAAATAGGGAAAACCATTCAAACCTGAGAAGCATCAAAACTATTTCCACAGGTACTACCAGCCAATAAGTCAATAGTTTGTAAACTTCCTTCCTGAAAAGATCAATAGCATATCATGAAGGAAAAATTATTCCATGGACATATATCCACTTACAAATTTAAAAATGACAAAGCAAGAGCATAAGATAACATGCCAGCTCATTATACACATGTTGAAGCAACTAGCAAAAACACCTTGGAATGTTTAGTGTGACATCTCACCAACTTGAGATAAATAAAAAGAACACACTATTATTTTAGCCATTTATAACCCAAAAAAAATCAATAACATTTTAGAATTGACATACCATCAGGCTAATCTCTTTTCCTGATATGATCTTGATCCACTCTATATCTGCAACTTGAACCTGAAATATTTAACTTTTATAAGCATTAACATAAAATGACATCAGCTAATCATCAGATGCCAAGACCAAGCTGTGATGCAGTACAACATACTAGGAAGCAAATTTGAAATCCTATTGACACTAGCAGCTGAAAACTTTTGCCCTTAATAAATTTCCCTCCCAAGATCATCAGCTTTAATGAATATTTAGTTAAAAGCTTGTTGGAAAAAATAAACATTGTTTCCAACTTTCATAAAATGCTTTAAAAAGCTATTATTTCCCCAAAAAAAACATCTTTCCCAAATATCCACTTACTCACAAAATGGAAGTCCGAGTTAGATATATGGGCATAAATATTATTTTTTTTCTCAGCCTAAGAGCAGATCCTTAGTCCATACACTAGAGTAAATGCAGCATTACAAAATCATAAACATGAGCCAATATGCAATTATAATGTTCTCCTAAGCTAAATAATAAGTATGAAAGAGAAATGATATTTTATATTTCTAGTAAGAAAGAAGGAAATGTGTTACACTATAACAAATTACAAGATTTGGTTTTCATTTTGTTCAAATGACAAAAAACACAAGTTTGTGGCTTACTACTAGTAAAATACAAAGTCATAATAAAGCAGAAAGAAAAGTGCACCGTTGCACATAAATAATTCAAACAGACAAGGGTCGATAGCAACACATTTCCAAAACCTATGATCGATAATTCTTGTAAACAGAAGGGAATAATTGTTTTATTCCTTATTGATGATTATTAGGTCAATTGACCTATTTAAACATATACATATGTAACAGACCATATACTTAGAAAGAATAAATCCCTATAACTA
>Ga0099822_1000836_pt1 | contig 32560 bp, 14 predicted proteins | sample CowpeawhiteBW_FD_76839 | JGI IMG/M metagenome (GOLD analysis project Ga0099822, IMG submission 76839) | Root nodule microbial communities of legume samples collected from California USA - Cow pea white BW | ecosystem: Host-associated > Plants > Roots > Nodule | place: USA: California | collected... | reverse complement strand
ATTTTTTTATTAGTCTTTTGTTCTGACATTCAATATGCGAAGAGATGTGTCACAAAATTCTAATCAAGGGTGGGCAAAAAATCCATTTTTTATAATTCAATCTATTTTTTCTATGATCTAATCCATTTAATATATCTATTTTATTAAAAATTCAATCCATTTAAAATCCATTTTATTGGATATGGATATCAATCTGATATATATTTTATATATTTTATGAATTGGATATTCATTCTCTCTCTAAATCTAGATTTTCAAAATGGATAATCCAAAATATCCAATCCAAATTTTCAATTTATATTTTTGGTTAGGTTAGGATAAAAGTTGAGACCGACTAGTCCAAATTTAGTCGTATTTGATTGAGTTGGCGTGACCCTGTACAAAATTTGGTCGAATTCTGTCAAGTCGATCTCGATCAGAATTTGCCCCAGCTGGTCCTGGACAAAATTTGGAAGTATTCGGTTGAGTTCACCCGACCCAATTTTGACTGCATTGGTCTGAGTCGACCTAGACAAAATTTGACCGTATTCGACCGAGACAACTGCGACCAAAATTTGGCTGTATTCATTCTAGTTGGCTCTAGTCAAAATTTGGTCGAATTCAATCGAGTTGGTCCCGATTGAGATTTGGCCGAGTCGACCCTGACCCATATTTGGTCGTATTTGGCTAAGACAACCTAGGGTGAAATTTGGTCGTATTCAAATGAGTCGGTCACGATCGAAATTTGATCGTATTCAACTGAGTCGGCCACGACCGAAATTCGACCAAATTCAGTCGAGTCGACTCTGGTCAAAATTCGGTCGTGTTGGCCTCGACCAAAATTTGACCGAGTTGGTCTTAGCCTGAATTTGGTTGTATTCGGCAGAGTCGATCGCGACCGAAACTTGGTCATATTTAGGCGAGTCGGTCCTAACCTAAATTTGGCCAAACTCAGTCGAGTTGGTCATGACCAAAATTTGGGCAAGTCGGCACTTGCCCAAATTTAGCAGTATTTGGTCGACTAAGTTTTGAACGAAATTTGACTATATTCAACTTAGTCGGTTGTGATCGAAAATTGGTCATATTCAGTCAAGTCGATCTCGGCCAACGAATTTAGTGGAGTCAACCCTGACCGAAATTTGACTGATCAAGACCTGACCCAAATGTGGCCATATTTGGCTAAGTCGGCTCTGGCCAAAATTTGGTCGTATTAGGCAAAATCGGTCCTGGCCGAAATTTAGTCGAATCCAGTCAAGTCGATCTCAACTGAAATTTTGTCGAGTCGACCTTAGCCCAAATTTGGTCACGTCGTCCCCGACCGAAATTCGTTCGAAAGTCATCCAAGTTCATCCCATGTTGAAATTTGGCCTCTACAAAAAATCTGTCAAATTCTATAGTGCCAGCCCTATCGAAAATCTAATCCACATCCATTTTGGATCCAAATAATGGATGTGGATCCAAATTTGTGTCCATAGGGCTGACACCAAAGAATTTGACAGATTTGACCGAATACTTCCAAATTTTGTCCATGACCAACTGGTTCAAATCTCGATCGGGATCGACTTGATAGAATTTGGCCTAATTCGGCCAAATTTTGTACAGGGTCACACCAACTCAATCAAATACGACTAAATTTGAGCTACTCCGTCTCAACCTTTAGCCTAACTTAACAAAAAATATAAAGTAAAAATTTGGATTGAGATATTTTTGATTATCCATTTTGATAATCTAGATTTCGAGAATGGATATCCAATCTATAAAATATATAAAATGTAGATTAGATTGATATCCAGATCCAATAAAATGGATATTAAATAAATTGAATTTTTAATAGAATGAATATTAAATGGATTGAATCATAGAAAAAATAGATTAGATCATAAAAATTGAGTTTTTTGTCCACCCTTACTTATGATACTTCCCATATTTAATGGGTTATTTTATGTCGTTTCCATAATCACAAATTCAATTAATGCATGTACTATATATACGCTTAAACAATATAATGGTGAAATTCCTCACGATGGTCATTATTTTATATAATCGCCGTCGAATATATATATATTATATTATTCGTTTTAGAAAGTATATTTCATCACAGTTTTATCGTTAAAATATATATTTCGAATAAATATATATCTCGAATAATAATGAAAGGAAAAAAAATATTTAAATAATTTTAAACTTCGAATTCTAAATGATTTGAGACCATCATTGAACGTGATAAGAACGCTCGGATATCCTGTCCTTTACAGAATACCATAGACATATGATTACTATGGAACTCAAGATATCCTGTCCTTTACATAACACCAGAGACTTATGATTACTATGGAACTCAATTAACTCGGCAAGCCAACTTTATTACTACAACAGAGATCTTGTCTGAAGGTTTTTATTCAACCTTTTATTATACAACATGTATAAGTTATTGTACTTTACATATAAACAGAGACGTGCATTGATGGGTCACAGATCCTCATCAGGACAAGCTTCAAGAAACTCCTTTATTCTCAGTCGTTCCTCCGCTGTAAGATCAGGATCATCAGAACTGAATCTCTGCCGAAGGGAAACACGATCACTGCTGCTATTATCAAGGACCTATTAGGAGAGGATGAAATATGAGAAATCAGTTAAGAGACAAATAGAATGTGCACAAACTAATAATTCACAGTCAGATGATGAAATATAATGTGATGGGCTAAACATTTTCACTGTTTTTCATAGCCAACATTTAACAAATATGTTAGTTTGGTTCTGACAGTAACTCTATTGTTTTTAAAATAATTATGTTAAAATCTGATCATTCTAGTAAGATTGAAATTTCAACAGAAGGTACCAAAAAACATTTAACCCTAAAACAATAACATGGTTGTGAGCGATAAATGTTGTGATACATTGTATTTTATTTTTATCTTTGAGCTGATTATCATGTACTAATTCTAGCTCTGAGCTTCTAGCAATTTCCTAGGATTCAAATACCAATCGCAAAATTTATTTTCTGAGCTATTTAGTTGAAGTTTATAACTTACTTGAATGAAATTATTGACATGGCCATCTTTGTTTGGAGAGGTTACAAGCTCATCATTATTGCATGTCCATACCCCATCAACAATGTACTTGTACTCATAGCGTCCTTCCTGTAAATAAGACAATAAACTTGTTTCTAATCAATCTATTGTTTTAATCATAGCGGCTGAGCCGACAAGTTATTGAACGTTCAATACTATGATCAAGTTTTAACAATTTCACTTACAGGTAGTTCCCTCTCGAGATACCACAAACCCGATTTGTCATCATAATCTAGGGGTACTCTCTGAAAAGCGATCAAGATTAAGTAAAGATTTTGCATGAATTCGTATAAACAAGGTATATGTTAAAAACATAAGTCAAGCTACGTGATTCAGATGATTTTAAAGATAAAAAGTCTTCGAATCTGAAATCAGACTATTCTTAAATCTAAATAAAATGAGACTAAATCATTACCTGCCCCCATCCAATATCAAGCCCTGAAATTTCCACCCTAGAGCAACTGTTGTCTTCCCATGACAAAGTGACAGGTTTCTTACTAAGGCCTGTAAGCTGAGTACCACAAATAAATAATGTTCAAAGGTGATATTTTTTTTTTAATAAGAGGGAAACCAATGAAAAGATAAAAAAATAGGAACAGTTTCAATTAAATTCTCATCTTGAAACATCTAAATTAATTATGTCAGCTTTTCATGAGAAAAGACTTATCAGGAAGATCACACCTATATTAATATAACAAAAAAAATCCCATTAAAAATTTAAATCACAATAAATATAGAACATTAAATTGACTCACGATGTCAGCCGTCGCACTTTTAATGGCATCTAGTTTGGGAAAGCACTCCCTTTTGCTCTGCAAGACAAAAGAGTAAGAAAGAGGGCACAAGAAAACTTGACCAAATTCCAATCTCATTTCTCTCTTTACACCAAATGCATCTAAAATTGATTTAGAAGAATTATAATACTCATATATGAAACCGCTAGAATGAAAATTCTATGACATGCAGAAAACGAAAATGATATCAAATTAGTTTCTTTAGGTATACACAACTAGAGAATAGAACGCATATTTTGAGTAAAAGAACTCAGGAAAATAAATTAAATAAGAATGCTTCTAAACTAGATGTAAGAAAATAAATCTGTTAGTAACTAAACTGCCCAGTTCCATAATTCACAGATACCAAAATTTAGAAACTAGTGATTCAACTGTAAAATATTAATATAGAACCCCCCACGACTTTAAAATGTGGAACAATAGAAAAGGAAGTATTGAGCATAGTCACCTGAAGTAGTGTATGAGCCTCCTTGAATGTATAACCCAGAACCCAAAACATGTAGGCCGTCTGAGCAAAACAAATTGTTAGCAAATAATCTTACACACACAGAGAACTATAAAACACATAACTGATACATGAAATACCAAAATATTTGAGAAAAATAAAATCAGACACCACCACCTTTTTTATCTCTATCTTTGAGATAGATTTAAATGATTTAATAGACATATCTACCACAAAATAAAAGAATATTGATTTTATGATTTCATTTCTACACTTTCTTCATAAAAACAATGGCATCTTCAATAAAAATCTGTAGATGAAATTAGGAGTGAATGTAACCAGATGGCATAGATCCAGGCTATATAAAGTCAAACGATTCTAATAGCCCAAAGCACAAACAATGGACAATAAAAAGGGCCGCCCAAAGCTTAAGGTTCCCACTATTGTGAAATCTTGGAAATGGGGAGGGTCAGATGCACATAGCCTTAATCGTGAGAAGATTTTGTTTCTGTAACCATAAACTGTGACTGCCTAATCACATGTCAAAATTATTACTATTGTTTGTTTAGACAAAATTCATTATAAACATTTCTGAAAAAATAAGAAAAAAATGAAATAAGTTTCTCTATAAGGTGAATTAACTTTTACGAGAGAAAAATAAGAAAGAATGAAATGATTTAAAGGTGTTTAAATGTAGTCCTTTGCAGGTAGTAGTTTCTAAGACATAGACAACCAACTTTGATGGGCTGCAACAAGGCGAGCTAGGGGTGTTTTCTCAACATGGGGGTTTTCAACAACTTTCATTATTGAAAATGATTTATAGGTGTTTCATTCGTACCAATATATTTAAGTCAAAACCTTTTGAAACCATTCAGTATGTGAGAGGTTAGTGAATACATTCACCACCTGCCCTTTGTGTATTTAACTCCTTAAACATGAAACTATTTCCTTTACCATACACCGAACTAACCAAAACACCGTTTCAGGTTAAATATTCTACCAGTAATAAACAAGTAACAAATAAAATCAAAGGACATACTGCAACGGCAGGAGCTCTTCCAAGTCCAGCAGTGCAATGAATATATGTTACACCTCCATTGGAATTTATTGCCTTATATAATTTGCTAACTACAGCTGGAAGCCGCATTCGTAGATCAAATGCATCAAAGTCCCTGTCACATCCATGTTAGATCATCACACAATGCGAAGAAGAACATGAAAAACAAAGACAAAGGCAACAAACTGTAAAATGCAGAATATATCACTGTATAGTTACAAATGCCATGAGTAAAGAGAAACCCTAGTATAACACAATGCACAACGCATACGTAAAGAAGAAATGACAAAATGTACCCATTTATACTAGATTAGAAATTATCATATGAAGGTGACATACCAATAGTCTTACACAAAACACACACAAAGAACTCCCCTAACTGCTTGAGCTTTTGACTCGCTCACAACCTAATACCTAAATCTTCAAAATCCCCTTTTGGTAACAATTTAAAAAACATATCTCACATTTTTTTTCTAGAATATTTTGGGGGGATGGGGTAAGTTATGAAAACATAAAACTAGTATCTGTTTGAGCATGGGAAAAAAGGAAATGTAGAATTTATATTACATGTGATGGGATATTACTACTTACTCCCAACCCAGCTCCACAATGCAAGTAGGACCACACATCCTTGCCTCACTCAGAAAAAAAAGAAAAAGAAGAAGCGTGGCATACCATTACCATATTCGAGGTTTTCTTCCAAAGTAGATGCCTTTTATAAACATAAAAACAAGTAGAATGCGTCTTAAACCAAAACTAAAAATATAGAACAGTACATGATTGTGAGAAAGTTACTATGTGTGACACACATAGGGGATGTCTTGTGAGGAAGTCATTTTTAAATGAAAACGAGAAAAGAAAATATGGATCATACAATAATACACAAATGATCGATATTTTAAACTTTAAGCCACACAATTACTTTAAAACATTGAATGAATTTTACACCTTAATCTTTTTCGTTCGTGATAAGATCTAGTGGCAATGACTAATAATCATTCCTCTTACTCTCATTTAAAATAAAACCTGTAAATGATTTTGACATATTCATGACTTGTAAGAAAAAACTATAATTACAAAATACAAAAAAAGTAACATATTGCACAGGATCTATTCCACCTATAGTTTTAAACAATTTCGTAGAAAAAAATTCAAATTAATAATAATTCAGTTCAATTTAAGTTCACAGTGGGTTTCCTCATGCAGTCATTATTAAAATATCTACAACATGTCCAAAATATCAGTACAATATATTGAAACTCGAGTAATATCATACTTTATTTTCTTTAGCAAATGATAATTGTTAATATGTTAGCTTTTTTTGTTAATGTGGGGATTTGAACCCCCGACTTATCCCACCCTTCCTTTTACTTTTACCACCTGGTCGACCTTATATCTTCTAATTCAATATCATAGTATTCAAAGCATCCTTTGTTTGTTTTATTCCTGCCAGTTTAAACATAATTATTTCTTTGACAGTTATGACAGAAATATTTGATGAATAACTAACCTTATCTCAGCTCGCAAGTGTTGAACATCATGTGCCTTGGCATATTCTTGTATGGCCTTAATATCAACTCCAAAATATCCAAGCAATTGTAAGGAAACACAATGGTTCATCATTTGCTAGACTAAGTACTTGGTCTTTGTCTAAAACGATGAATGTGAATCTAATTAAACAAATTGATTAGGATACTCAAGGTCTGGATTTTGTTGTAAGCAAAATATTGTTTTCACTCCAATCCTACGCAACTTCTCAACATCATCAGGAGTCTGGCAATTTGAGAAAAAAAAAATAGAAGTCAGAGGACCAAACAAGATTTGACATAATTGAATCAGGTATCCATAATTGAAACAAAAATACCTGTGGGCATGATCCCACAATTAAGTCTGGGCGGATGAAGTTATAGTTCATTCCTAACTCGTGCTTATAAGTCAAAACTGAGTAGCACTTTGTTAGAAAGGGTAACAACATGAATTATTCAAAGAACAAAATAATAGGATAGGCAATTGAGTGTTCCTATAGTCAATCCAAACTATTAGTTGAATATGAATATTACAAAACCTAAGAATGTTAGAATTAATTGCAGCAAACATAATGAAGGTTTATCCCATAATATGAAATATTTCATCACAACTACCGAAAAATAAAGTACAATTGACCAGGGAGCTTCAAGCTAAAGATACTCTCGGTTAACCCCATATTGTATTCCATGTCTTTTACTTATCTAGAACCACAAAGTAGGAAAAGACCAACAAATGTGAGAAATGAAGATCAAATGGAAGATATTCTGATTCATAAGGCAAACAAACAATGAAGAAAACTTAGGAGAAGCAATTAAAACAAGACCTTGCTCTATACTGAAATTTAGGTTTCTGTAGGGGCCTAAATGATGTTTGATCAATGCAGTCAAGTCTATAACAAGATAAGGCTACATCATTGTTGAACTAGAAGAACAAAAAATATTAAACATACCAGCACCCATAGCTTCTGTCATGTTATGAGAATATGTCTCAGACTTTTCCTCCTCCTTGCTGACATTACTTTTGTCTGCACTTGGTGCAGAACCTGAAGCAGCCTGCAAAAGAAAATGCCAATCAAGTTCTCTAGAAAAACAAAGGAAATATGAAGCAGAAACGACATGAATAGCAGATACCAATAAGTCCATTTACACAGTCAAGCCTAAGTGAGGATGAATATTTCACAGGGCATATAAATAACAAACAGTGTTCATCTTTTTAGAATTTTATAGTTATTTCTGGAGCAATATCTCCCTGTTTTCTTTACATTTAAATTTGCTTGCCGGAACACACCAAAATGACAAATCTTACAACTTTTAAATGACAACACCTTCATGAATTCTGGTAGATTCCAGAATATGCCGTGAACATTCCACAATTTCCATGCATTCACATGTTGTCTAATTATTCCATCCATAAGCTCATTGTGTAATCCTCACAAAAACTGAATCAGGTTCAAGACAATGAATGTATTGAGCAACAAAAAATCCAGTAATATTATCTTATTTGATGGATGTTGACAAAATGCAATATTATTCCAAGTCTTAGCTTTTGGGTGAGAACAAATTCAATACTACATAACCGACCCATAATGAGTATAACTTCCCCCATACATAGTTCAATCCGATCATATCACTAGTTGTACAACAGCGACTTAGGATTTGTTTAGACAAATTTCTTCAAAAGGACTTCCAAAAGATTCAAATTAACTTATGCATAGGCTAAAAAGTAAGAATTTAGGAAAGTTATAGCTTCTACAAATTATATACAAACTAATTCAAATTTTTAGAGAAAATCCGTCCACTCTTTCTTGTAAAAGTTGTTAGAAATAAGTTTGTCTAAACATAATCAGATGAGTATAGCTTCCCACTTTTATACTTCAATAGGGTCACATCACCAGTTGACACAGAATTTCCAACAGTAAGAGCTTTTAATAGATTGAACATGAAAATACTACAAAAAGTATACTAACAAAATATTATTAAAAATAAACTAGAGAAAGGGAAAAGCAAAGATTGTGTAGCTACCTTGAGCGCCATACTTCGATTATGATGAGAATTATAGACGATTCTCTGTATCCAGCGTTGAAAAAAGAGGGTGTGAGAGAGGAAGATAAGTATAATAATTGTAGATAGGTATCAACGAAATAAAAGGGAAAATGGAATGTACCAGCGAGAGGGGGAGATTGTTGCGGTGGCGCGTGGCAACATTTTCGAAGGGCAAAAGAGAGAATCTGAAAAATAAGGAATCTGATTCTTTTGATTTGGATAACAATAGAATGAATTGATAAGGAAGAAGGATAAACGAACCGAGAAAGATTGTGAAGACAGTTCATGATATTTGTCTGAGTTAAGTGGCACGCTGCAACACTGCACTGGGTTTTGTTTGGATTTGAGATTGATATTGTTATTTTTCTTCTTCTCACTCTATTCTTTGTTGGGAGGGAAAAGGGTCAAATCAAGAACCAGCATAAAAAGCCAACATCCTTTTACACTTTTCCTCTCGTCGCATAACTATCTTGTTGAATCACGAGAAAGAATCTAAAAACTCACGCATAAAATATCCTTTTATCTAAAAATTTATCTTCGTCAAAATTTCGTAGGTTTTCGTAATATATTTTGCACCGAGAAGTTATTCTTTTAACTAACATAAAATTGTTACTTTAAATAAATGAGTTTTCTGTCGGATTTTTTTTAGCTGTTTGTCCTTAAAAACATACTACTTTTAGTATATTGGTTTTTTTTTAACATATTTTAAAACATTAAAGTTAGTGTACGTATTTTAAAAATGCAACACAAGAAAGCAGAATAATATTCAGTGGAAAATTCAAATTCTAAATAAATATGGTTTTGTTTCTTCTCTTTACACATCTGTTTTTACTTTATTTTTCTTGAGATATTTTCTTAGAAACTAATTTTTGTTCTATCATGGTATAGTTATTACGTGACTGGGTATCTACAAAATTAATCAATGCTCCAAAAATAAAAGGTATAAAAAAACATATATAAATCATCCAACATATCATAACCTCAGAATGTTTTTCCGATTCAACTTTCGTATACGCAGATACATCTCATATAATCAAAACAAGTTAATTGATTATATATATATATATATATATATATATATATATATATAAAGTTATACAATACATTTTAAATTAATTGATGAAAATTTTAATAATTTTTAAATTGTATGAAAAATAAATAGACTTAATCTATTTGATAAAAAATTGTGAAAATCGTGTTAATGAAATTTAATTTTAAGGAAAGTAAAAAAAATAATCCAATTTTCATCCTATGCCATAAATTGAATCCCTATCTGCCCTGTGTTTTTTAAATGAAATGCCAAAAAATAAAAGAGGTTATCAATACGATCAAGAAACGAAAATAAGAAAATGGAAAAATATCCAGACACTTCAATGGATCCATAACATAGCAGCTAGTACAAAACATCCTAAGTGGAATTTTCAAATTTAAGAAAGCCGTTTGATTATTCCTAAAGTTTCTAATAAAATTACATATCAATAAATAGAAGTAAATGCTTGTAATGAGTCAAGTGGCTAAAAATATACAAGGGCTTAGATAAATGTTGATACAACAGCGCAGCACTGAAGACTAAATCAAGAGTTTGAGTGTTGTCACATATCAACTGGTCCCCAAACATTTTGGTCTTCATAAGACTGGGGATCTCTTAACACAGGTTTAAACCTAGGTCTTGCTGGTTGGTCTTTGCCCATGGGAAATTTCCAAAATGAATCAGAGTTCTCAAAGAATATGTAAAATGCAACAATTGATGCTAAAAATAGTCCCAAAAGCACCAAATAGATCTGCCACTCTGCAGGTTTGAGAGGATATTTAAAATGTCAAATTGAATATAGTTAGGGTATGCCATTAGAAGGAAGAAGGGATGTGTGCATATGTGTGTAAGAGAAAACCTTTCCAATCTTTAGGTACTGTCAGCTTAGTGACCAGGGCTCCCCATTCTACCGAGGTTGTCAGCACAACCCTGAACAAGAAAAGCCCGGGTGAGTATACAAGAAAAAAGGAGGTAGATTCATTAGGTTAATTCAGTGAGTATCTTACTAATTGCCAATGATCATGCAATCAGACTTCAAGTCTGATTGGTTCTCTAAAAAACCAAGGTTCAATTTCAAGAAAGTTCACATTTACTCTGGCTAATAATCTTATGGGGGGAAAATTCATTGCTGATATTAATCATGATCATAAGGGAATTGTAAGCTATCCTAGACCCATTTCAGCTATAACCTGTCAGTTACACTGTGCCTTGCTAATCAGGATAGTCCAGGGAACAGCTTCATTGTCCAATATTATCTGCAGTCATAATTTGTTCACCAAATCATTTGTCTTGAAATTTGGATTCAGGACTAACTCAACCTTAAAAGCTAACTCATAGGGTGAGGGTTGTATGTGAGACTTAGTTTTTCTAGTATTTTGCACACCTTTCTTCGCATGTACGATTTTGTAATTCTACGCTTCTGTCTGATTTTCCTTGATCTCTCTCAAGCAAACTCGAGTCAAAACATGACCTAATATTTTGAAAACCACTTATCATGCATACTTGCTACATCGATCCAATGTTTCCTAATAATAAATATATAGCTTCTAAATATTGGATTCTTAGATTATAAAATCCAAAAATCTGAGAAGGGAGAAACTCAGATGATTAAGCATGTTCATACTATCACAAATCATCTTCTTTATGTAACCATCTATCTTTTTGGAAGTGAACACATTCTCCTTAGCCTCTAACTTTTTCTTTTGTAAGTATCACAAAGGCTAATATAACTTTCCTTTCTAACATTTACACAGTTCTTAAAATACCATTTACACTAACCACTATGTTCCCAATTTTTGTTTTAAAATTTGGGAAAATAAGGCTTTAACAATTTACTCAAAGTCTACATAAATCCGTGCCCAATGAATGTTCCAATATTCAAATGAAAAGCTTAATCCCAACTTTGTGACCAATGTTGAAAAAGAAGGAGGTTTAACCAATTTACTAAAAGCCTACTTGGATTGGTATTTATTTATTTATGAAAGGTGCCAAATTAAACAAATAGAGGATAGAGACTACCTTTCCCCAGGACAGAACTCAAGTGATGAAATATCTGTACCCAGGTGCAGTCTTCTGCTATAATGGTATATCTGCATTTTCTTTACTTCAACTACACATATGTCTCCATCTTTACTGCCCCTGGACTCAAAGAAGTTTGATGAGTTGAAATACAGGAGGCATATACCATAAAATGTAATGTGATATACAAGTTAAGTGCAAATCATATGTCAAGCTTGCAGGCCTTCAATTTTTTTAATCAAAACAATATAGTACTTTGCAGACAACGTTTCAACCACATATGCATTAAATTGGAGAAATGGTAAACACAAACTAAAAAGCTCAGCAGTTATAAGGAAATGATTGGGGTAGTTCTATCACCCAGATGACTTATGTGTGCAAAGGAAAAAGATGATTCACAAGAAAATAGATAGATATAATCAGTGCAACATAATTATAAATATCAAGCTATAGTAGATCAATAAGAGACAAAGTAATAAGATGTAAAAGCATGGTCAATATCACAGTTTTGGCAACATGGACAAAATCACTATATGTGTTAAAATAAAAGAGAAAGAGACATAGGATAAATCCCTAATGTGTATTGAGAACATAGGGTTATGCATTTATAAATAGGAAAATACAAAGAGATGAGCCTAAGCCCATTACATTTAAAACTAACACATAATATTGTAACTAACAATATCTAATAATATCTTAACCATATCAACATCGTGACTGAAGTTTTAGCTTTGATTATTATGGAGTGGTTTGTTTAACCTAGGGAGTAGTCAGGTAAACAAAATACATTCCTGGTTAAAAATTTTAGACTGGGACATTTACTTTTGAATCAGATAATGCACTGGGGGAGAGAATACAAGCACTCCTTCCAGTATGCAGAACTGCTTGGCATAACAGAAGGCAATTGAATATAAATTGTGTTGGATAAAACAAAAGAAATAAAAATTCTAAATCCTAAAGATAAGACTTGCGATGATTACATGTCTCAGACAAATTTTCAAAATCAAAAACTGACAAAAGATTAAGGAAGAATGTTGACCAATGACCACACATAAGCCCAAAATTCAGAAGGTAACTGTAGGTCTTACAGAGAAAGGTATTTCCCATCTTGGCTAATGGACATTACTGAAGCAGACTTTCTAATCAGCCTCTTGTGCCCAATTTTATTCCATGTGCTAATATCATAAACTGAAGTGACTGAAGTATCACCTGCACAAAGACAGAGATGTCTACAATGAAGGCCATGCTTTGCTGGTCAAATAGATCTGAAGAATATGCAAATTAATACCATAGAATATACATGAGAAACCAGATACTCTTATACCTTTTTGAACAGAGCAAAATAGAAATGGTTTGGTTCCATCCTTGGAAAATCGACACAGTTCGATCTTTTCATCCTAAAGAGACACAACGAAATATTTAGATCATGCAATATAAGTAACTGCTTACAGATCTTGCCACAGGTTCTTAAATCAAATATACCATACCGAACGGCGAGACAAAGTAGTCAATGGAACGCCATCTTCAATCTTCCAGATTCTTGCTGACCCATCAGTAGAAGTTGAAGCTAGAAATTCTGAGTCTAGACTGAAGTATGAGAAAAATGAAGGCAGTAGAGTAAGTATCAATGGCTTAAGATATTTACAATGTCACAAACTTTTATTATCTAAATAAATAAAAGATCATATATACACAGTCAAGTTATTGCAGGCATGAAAATGCAAAGCAAAAATTATCTTCTCTCTTTGTAAGAAGTCCAAATAAAATTACAATAGTTACCAACTATGTCAATTACTTTTAAAATTTACTAGATGTATGGATTAATGCATCTTTTAGCAGGATTCAACTAGATTTGTTTATTATACCTACCTAAAATCCATATCCCGGACTGATTTGTGTGCTCTAGGTTCATCCAAAATCACGCCCATACTAGGCCACTCCATAATTCTGAGATGTCCATCCTGCACTTGTCAAAGACAGAAAGTCAAACATACAGGATCAAACTTAGTACTGCACAGAAAATAAAATCAGTTGGTTGGATTCTAGAGCTATGCTTACCAACCCACCAGCAGCAAATTTAGACCCATCAACACTAAAACTAATGCATTTCTGGGGACCAATACCCTGTAGAGGAGTGAGTTCCTTAGCCAACAACTTCATGTTTGTTTCACGACCATACAGCTCAAACAATCTACAAGCCATAGAAAAATAATTCAATCCATATATCTATATGAATTAAGAAACATGGGAGGATCTTCTACCCAATATTATACATCTAGAGGCTAGAGCATGAAGTTTGTAGGCTGGACCAGACATGTGCAGGTGAGCAAACATCAAGACTGAATATGCTTTCAAATCACATTAGAATTTAAAATAAAATGGGTCTTAGAAAACCTCAAAAAGTTAACTCAAGTGGGGAGGATTTTGGTCATATAACCAACTGATGAAGAAATGGGTCTTAGAAAACCTCAAAAAGTTAACATCAAGACTAAGTCATTATAAAGTGTATTTTGGCCATATAACCAACTGATGTAGTTTCTTCACACAGTATCCAAAGAAGACAGACATCATATGATGAAAATAACTAGAAGAAAAAATCCAGCTATCTATACTTAAGAAACAACCATAACTACTATGTGATACATTCACCTAGTTCCTGGGTAAAAGAAGAACAAGAAACTGTGCAAAAGAAATCTGGTGGTAGACTTGAGCCTACGGTATTATTTTTCCCACTGAGTAATTAAAGGAAGATAATATGATTGACGTCTGATTCTGAGATTATTGAAAGTGGAAGGGATTGCTAATTTTAGAAATGCAAGTTGAGAACCGGCATTAAAATATTTCATCGGATTGATATATATATATATACACACACACATATATAGATAGAGATATACAAGAACAAATTTTCAATCGCAAAAGATCTGACAAAAGGGACTTACTTGCAGTTACCGTTGCTGAAAGCACACACAAAATCATCCCCACTTGGGTGAACTGCAATAGCATCAGGATCACCTTCCTCTGCTTCCAACACATAGGTGGTCTGAAATATCAAACAAATAAAAACATCAATAAAACAAAAAGTAAAAGCCCATTCGTGCTTTGCTTCCATTCAGCAACCCAGAAACTCAACACTGAAAATATTTTCAACAACAGAATTCGTGCATAATATCTACTTCCACTAATCATCTGCTTCCGGGAGGAAAACATAAACGTTTTCAGCCAAATACTAAAAGGATAAGCACAAATTCGAATGTTTCACTCCACATAATCTACATCCTCAGACATCCGCAAACACAATACATTAAGAAAATAACTTTAACTTACATTAACAAGGGTCTGGACAAAGTAAGTTAGTGTTTCAAATGATTACACTACATGATATAGGATAAATTACAGGCACAAACACACAAAAGAACACATGTTTGGTATGTATATTATACTTATACTTATACTTATACTTGTATTCAGAGTTTTAGAGATATACCAGAGGAGAGGTAGACAAAGAAATGGTCGTAGGGTCGAAGGAGAAAATCTCGAGGAGAGCAGGACAAGAATTGCCACGTCTGGACCTTCCCAACACCACCAAATTCAAATTCTCGGGCCTCCGAATCCACGACCCGCAAGTAACTGGACCCTGCGGTGAACCTGCATCATTCCCCATAGAAAGTGTTCGAAAACTGAATACCCAGATTCCAAGTTCGCTTCTTTTTCCAATTGAGGTGCGACAAATGGAACTCTTTGGAGATGGCTGAATTAATTCTTCAGCAAATTCAAATAGAAATATCAGAAAGAAGAGAACCCCAGTTAAAAGAAAAGTCAAAAAGCATAGAAAGAGGCTTTGGCCTGTTTTATTTAATCACTTATTAGCAATAAACTAAACACACATTCAAAACAGACATGTCTCACCTTTTAATGTGAGTAGTAGGTACGCGCAATTGTAGGGTTTAACGATGATTTTACTTGAACGCAATATGAAAACAAAACTAATAGAGAATATTAGGGTTGGAAAATTTGAAACGATTTGTTTAATGGAAGAAGGGTCCAGTAACAGGATGGTGGAAAAAACATTGTCAACTATGGAAATATTCGCTTAAGATTCCGCGGCATTAGCGCCACGTTGTTACTGTGTGCCGTAAGGGGACAATAGAACAGAGTGGCTAATTTTTATCTAACAAAGAAATTGTTTGGCAGTGTTTTGTGTATATGCAGAGGGTTACACTGATTTAAATGATTAATTTTCATTAAAGATGCTTAATTTTACTCCGTTCTAACCAATGTTAAGTTGATCACCATAACAAGTCATGTTAAGAATAGTACAGTGGTGAAATCGCAGATCAGTAACTAACCTCGCCGCAAAGAAGATGCGCAAAAGTGATGGCACTGCACTGGAGATTAGAGCAGTAGATTTTAATGGTGAGATTTTACACAGGATTTATTTGCTTGAGTTGGAATTTGTTTTCATTACAATTTATAATGTGGACCAAATAATCTACGCTACATATAAAGACATATAATTTGGAGAGATATTTTATCTTTTAGTAAATAAAAAAGATATGTCTACGTTTCTTTAATAAAATAAATAAATAAATATCTTGATTTATCTATGATCTATAATAATATTTTTCTTACTCTTTTTTTTAATATATTTTACTTTATTTTTAATAAATATAATTTTATTTTATATATTAATTTAATAATATTATAATATATAAAAAAAATTCTCATTTTTTAATATATTTTATTTTATTTTTAATAAATATAATTTTATTTTATATATTAATTTAATAATAATATATTATCATTATCTTATTATATAATATCATGTATATTTAAAAATGTTTATATGTGTAAGCTAGTTTTAAAATATTGACAGTTTTTTCTCTTCAAAGATACTTGTTATATACTTTTTTTTTTAAATAAAGTAATTTAAAATAAAATTATTAGTGAAAAGAAAAACATTAACTATTAAAAAATTAGTTAGAATTCGATTTTATATATCTACATATTGTTGTTTAAATCTACAACATTAAAGTTATTTTTAAAATATTATTTTTTAAAAACTTACACTTTCGTTTAGTAGGGACCAACCTACTTCAAACATTGGTTTAGTAAAGGTCGACCTGCGTGAGGCAGTTTTGGTTTAGCAGGGGTCACTTGCGTTAAGCATTTTTTATTTAACCGAGGTCAACCTGCTTAAGGCATATTTGGTTTAGGATTTAGCAAGGGCTGACTTGGTTTAAGAATTTTTGGTTTAGGAGGGGTCAACCTACGTTATGCTTTTGGTTTAATAGGGTCCTACTTGCTTTATATATTTTTGGTTGGGTTAAATATGTTTTTGATCCTTCAAGTTTCAGTGAATTTTGGAATTAGTCCCTCGTCAAAACTTTATACCAATTTAGTCATTCATCTTTTAAAATGCGCGTAAATTTAGTCATTTTAACCAAATTTTGTTAAATTTATCTGACGTTTAAAGAACATTTCATGATAGTATTTAAGTTAACATTGAAGCAAAAATGTGTCAAACAGTATAAATAATTTAAATACTATCATGAAATGCGCTTGACACGTCAAATAAACTTAACAAAATTTGGTTAAAAGGACTAAATTCACGCATTTTGAAAGATGAAGGACTAAATTGGTCAAAACATTTTATGAGGGACTAATTCCAAATTTCGCTGAAACTTAAGGGACAAAAACATATTTAACCCTTTTTGGTTTAGTAGGAACTCACATGCTTCAGTCATCTTTGGTTTACCAACTTGCATTAGGCATTTTGGGTTCAGCAAGGGTTGTTTTTCAGTTGAGTTGGAATGTCGCTTTAAGCAGCCATCCCTGCCCCCAAGTAGAACTTAGAGTCAGTCTATTAACGTCATAAATATGACAGTGTGAAACAATTTCTTACTCTGTTAGCTCTTTCGTTAAGACCGCCAACATTTATAGAGTTTAGAGTCGAAAAGTCATTAGAGGTCATCACGAGCCCCTAGTGTCGAGAATCGGAAGACCTTTATTGTCTCTTTTCATTTCCCAACTTAGACTATTAGTGTTTTCATTGACAATTTTTTATTATCGTGAATTTTTCATGTTGAGTATGGTCGAGATCTCGTTTTACTGAGTCTCACGGTACGCACCAATTGTTTCAGCAAAAAAAACATGCGTTCCTTACGGAAGACAAAGATGTAAAAAAAATAAAAAATTATATTAATCTTTTAACGATTTAAAGTAAATTATACATTATAGGTTAAAATACATTTTTTGTCTCAATTTTCGTTAAGTTTTGTTAAATAAGTCTTAAATTTGGTTGTGTTCAAATAGGTCCCAATTTTTGTCAATTTTGTTCAATTGGGTTCTTTTTTGCTAACACCGTTTAAGTCACTAACGACCATGAACAATGACTACTATGTGTCACTTCGTGTTATTTTTTTTTTATTTAAAAAAAAAATTAAATGTCCACGTATTAACCCAGCAGCGTGGCACGTGTCAAAGTCAATGTTCAATATTTAATGCGGTCCATATATTTGTTATTTTTGTTCAATCTAGTCTAATTTTTTGTTAAAATAAATCAATTTGGTCCCTCTCCAAATTGAAACCAAATTTAATTTTTATATTAAAATTCTTATTAAGTATTTTTATATAATATATTAAAATTCATATCATTATAACTTTGATATAAAAATTAAATTTGGTTGCATCTTCGATAGGGACAAAATTGGTCAATTTTAAACAAAATTAGGACTAAATTGAACAAAAATAACAAATATAGGGACCAAATTGAATATAGAACATTGGCTTTGACATGTGACACCTATTGGGTTGACACGTGGACATTTTAAAAAAATTATAAAAAAATTCAAAAAATTCAAAAAAAAGTTTTAAAAAACCACGAAATGACACATGACAGTCATTGTTCACGGCCGTTAATGATTTAAACAGTGTTAGCAAAAAAGGACTCAATTGAATAATATTGACGAAAATTGGGACATATTCGAACACAAAATCAAAATAAGGACTTATTTGACAAAACTTGACAAAAATTGGGACAAAAAAGTATTTTAACCTACATTATATTATCATACTCTTAAGAATGTTGCCACATACAAACCTGATTAATAAATTAATGGGTTAATTTATTATCAATTTTAATAATTTATCAATAATGGGTCACACACAAACTAATGTGATGATATTTGTCGGTGGAGAAAAATATTACTAATTTGAATAATTTAATTTTAATTAATTAATATATTTTCTTTAAGTGAAATATTATTTTATGATAACACCAAAAATACAATTAATAAAACTTTAAGAATATATAAAATCGATGAATTAACTTTCAAATATAATTTTATAAGAATTATTTTGTTACCGAATATAAATATTTAGTTTGGTTTTTATTAGATAGAAACAAGAGACAAATGTGGTGCTCAGTGATTTTCTATAAGATATAATAAAATAAACTTTAAAATATACATATTTAAATGAGAAGTAGGGGCGGACGTTAAAAAAGAAAAACTCTCAATGAGTGGTTAAAGAATTTGATTCCATGAGTTAAGTGTTGACACAATAGATATCATTTGGTATCATTTGGTGTGGATACACGTAAAATAATCTTTATAAGTTAAATAAAAAATTTCTAAAAACTATTAATATGATATTTTTACTTAAATTTGTTATCTCATTAATATTTAGTATGTTTAATTTAACCAAAATAAGTTTATATTTTTTATTAAATATATTATGAATGCCATCTATGATCTTCAAAAACCACTCAGGACAAAAAAAATGTCACTATATACGAAAAATCATCAAACGAATCACAATTATAATCCGCAAACAAGATCAATAATTGTTTCAAGTAAATTAGAAAAAAAAAAGGGATGATAAGAAAAAATATTAACAGTCAACAAATTAAACGTGTAAACTGTGAAAAAAAAAAAAATAGGGCAGAAGAAAGATTAAGGAGTTATTATATAGAATAATGATACTTTAACTCACTTTTTGTACTTATTTTTAATCCACCACTCTCATTATCTTTAAATTATCATATCATATCATTATAAAAAATTAAAATAGATAATCTAAGAGTGATGAGAATGATAAGTTAAAAATGGGAAAAAAAATAAATTAAAATATCATTTTTCTATTATATATCACAAAAAGATTAAACCGGTAAAACAAAGCTAAAAGTTATATAGATAGCAAACAATAATGAACTGACAAAAAATAGGCCTTATTCACACAAGTAACGGAGAATATATTAAAATTTTGGAATATTATTTTCGGGCGCTCGAACGAAACCCATTTTTACCCCAAGTTTTTAATAATATGGTCGTGATCTGTCATTACGTGCGACTATCTCCACTATAGGAAAAAAAAAACAAGTAAATCCACAAATTTTAATATAAAAAATATAAAAATATAAAAAATTATAAATAAGAAAGACTTTTTATATATATATATATATTTATCGTTCAAAATAACAAATTTTTATCGACTATAGCGAAGAAACTTCATAGAAGTAAAAATATGAAAACAAAACTAATAGAGAATATTAGGGTTGGAAAATTTGAAACGATTATTTATTTATTTAAATGATTTAGTTTAGTTTAGTTTTTTTTTTTATTTTAATTTTGATTCATTTTGTTTTTCCGATTTGACACTGGCAGCATAATGTGACTGGACAGGAAAACCATATTTAATATATTTTTAAAATTAAAATATCAAATTGACTAGTTGCATATAGAAAATTAAAATTTAAGATTAAATAATTGAAGTACAGAGGAAATAAAAAATGATTTACGGCAATATTTTTTACAATGTGAAATAACCTATTTTACTCTCTTGCCATAAGTGCTACTCTCTTGCCATAAGTGCCAGCAAACTAAACTAAAATTACCAACCAAAAAATTATTCCATAAAACATTGCCGTAAATAGTAGAAATTAGGTGGTAGACGAGGCCGATTTCGTTCAAAACCCCAACACAAAACCCTTGTAACCCTGCGACGCCGTTTTCCTCGTCTCTCTCTGTTCCTCACTCCTCCGCCGTCTGCTCCGCCGTCCAAAGAGACCGAGCCGTGCCTCGAGATGGGTAAGAATGAAGAGAACGATGCTCTTACGAAGAACAAACCTTCCACTGAAAAGGTACTTCAGCACATAGTTTTTATGGACCCTAACTTGGTTTATGAATATTTCATTATGTTATTGTCGTTTTCCCTATTATATTGCATTTATTTTGTATACGAATGCTGAAGCGAAAGGAAGCCATCTTTGGATCTGGTTTAAGTTATTCAGTACACTTTTGAGCTCACAATTCGGAATGAGGAGTCGTCATAATTGTGTTTTAATATTTTAATATAATTTTATTTCTTTGTTAATCCAGGAGCATGCTGAATGTTTGGTATTTATGCTTTGTATTCTTAGTTTTTTTTTTTTTACTATTGATTTGATAATACTGCTTTGCAGGATATTTTGTCTGAGCTTGAGTTGAAAATGAAAAAGTATCTGAGAGGAGAAAGTGCTAATTTGGAGGTACAAGTCATTGAGGTTGCTGGAATTGAGACACTGGTGCTTGATAATGGAATCTTTTAGTCTTAATTTGTAAACTGTAATTTGCAGGGTTTGAAGGATAAAAAGCTGAAGGGTCAACTAGCTATTAAAGAGCAGTTATATGGAAAATCTGCACAAGCTGCTGCCAAGGCCGAGAAGGTATTACATTGAATTTATCTTTTATATTATTTTGTTTTTACATATCATATGCAATTGGATTGTTCTCTCAATGTTGTTCATGGGTGTGGACGAAAGCTCTGTGCAAAATATCGACGTGGCATGTTTGGTTGCATGCTTTAGTTTGATATCGGATTTATCATGAGGTAACATGATTTGATGCATAAGCATGTTTGAGTGTTTTGCTTCATGGTGGATCATTGTTGAGCTTAGCCAGGTTATTAGTTCTGGCCTAGGTTTTACTTTACTAATGAATTAGTTGAAGCTTATGCTCTAATTGGTATGAAGAGAAGTTAATTAAACCCGAATTGCATGGAAATTTGAAATATCACATTAATGCAATTAGTTAATTAGGCTGTTATGTAACAGTCAACATTGATGTTTTTGTTGTCAAAATATCCTTCCTATTAAGTAAAAATTCAACTATGCAGTGGCTTATGCCTAGTGAAGGAGGTTATCTGGAGGCTGAAGGCTTGGAAAAGACATGGAGGATCAAACAGGAGACAATAGCTCAAGAAGTAGATATCTCAAGCTCACGGAAACAGTATGATATTATTTTACCAGGTACTATTAATGATTGTTTTTTTTCATTTTAACTTTTTCAATATGTTGGTAGTAATTTCTTCTCTGGTGACCTACTTGTGTCATTATATACTGTGAATAAAAAATGCTTGATGTACTTGTTAGAAAAATGTTGTAGTGAGGATAATGGTAAAATTTGATTAGTTTGTTTCCTTATTTTTTATCATCATTACCAATTGGAAATGTGGATGTGGTCTTTTCTTGATCTGTTATTGAGCCAAGGATATCTTTACTGTTTTCTTGTCAAGAAAGTGAGATCGTATAGTTTGAGAATATCATGAAATTTGTGTGTGGAAGGAGCAGCACATTGGGTTTGAATTGGTCCCTGGGGCATAGTTGTAAACTCGGACTGAACTTGCTGGTTTGACCTTGAGCTGGAACTGTTATCAGTCTGGTCTGTGATGACTTCATTGACCCTGTTAAAATGGTAACCTCATCCGGTTTAGATGTTAACTCATTAATTCATCAAACTGTGCAGCAGCACATTACCCCACGGTGTCCATCAAGTCCAGGTGTATGTGAAGTGAACCTGCTAAGAGGAAAATTCAAATTAAATTTAATAATTGCACTAGCCTAGATTTGATCTAAAGTGCACAAGTTTGGAGCTACTCTCCTGACCACAAAACCAAATCATTTATTTGGACATGTGATAATGTGACTTATATATATATATATATATATATATATATATATATATATATATATATATATATATATTATAGAAAGGTTATATATTATACAACTTTTATTTATAGACCAGTTCATACGGTTCAATTCATTGGTTCAATCAATAACTCAGACCGTTTCAGTGACCAACTTGTCTTTAAAACATTGCTATGGGTTGTTTGATTGCTCCTGCCTGACAGGCTAGACTTATGTACTATGATTTATGTCTTGTTCTCTCAGAATCTTCTCCATTCATTAGCCATAAAACCTCTATTTACCTTGTGGCAAGGAATATGTGTATACCACTACTGATTATTGCATGTAAATTATTTAATGGGTATATTTACATATATTTCAATAATATTATGGATTGATGGAGCATGACATGTGATGCTTGTATGTATGTAATTCATTTTCTTTTCCTGTTGCATAATGGAAAACCCGATTTCTTTGGCTACTAAGCCAAACTGTTGTTGTGCTAGAGGTCAGATTGACCTTTTACACTTAATTCAAGTACATACAAACTTGAAAGGAGATCTGTTTAGTTCAGTAACTAAATGAATAGTTGGGGCTTGATGTGAGATGCAGGATGCATGAACCTTATTTTCTCTCCTGTTCTGACACAATGAAAAATCCATGTTTTTGGTTTGCAAGGCCAAATCATTGTTCTGTGGGCGAGATAAACCCTCTACAATCAGTCCAAGTGCATAAAAATTGGAAACTGATATAACTTGCACATAATTGCTTGTATATTGTTATAGGTACGAGATGGTCTCCTTTGTATGCTTTTTGCTCTTAAATCCTGACTCTTATTACTGATAAACCTTTTAAGAGAGTTTTGCCCCATAACTGTCTTTCACATTAAATATTATGATTTAATGCAATGACTTCAATTTCAGTAGAAGTTATTGAAGTTGTGTGCTTCATAATTAATTGACTAGTGAGAAGTTGATGTAGTTTTTTAGTTATGTCGTAAAAATAATATTCCTTTATTTTTTACTTGTTCTTGACTTTGTTATCTTCGTGATTGGCCATTTATTGTATTTGGTTACAATCCATATTTGCAGAACTTGGTCCATACACTCTGGATTTTACTTCAAGTGGCCGGTATATGGCTGTGGGTGGTCGTAAGGGCCATCTAGGAATAGTGGACATGATAAATCTGAGCCTAATTAGAGAGCTTCAGGTATGCCCAATCCTAGTTGAGCTTGTTATGCTGGGTTTTACTATTACTAACTAATAAATTTCATAATATGTTTTATGTTCAAGAACATTGTTTGATTTGTTCTTTTCTAGTGGTAATGTTCATTGTGACATATATACATGACATCATTCAGTGCTGATATTGACCACTGAAAATAACCAAAACAACGTTTGTTGAGGTTTTTGTGAATAGCTGATTGTTAATTGCCGTAACATTTTAAAACATGTTTTTTGGTGAAAAAGTTTTTTTTTTTCTTTTCAAAAAATGATCCTAGGTTCATGATAGCTGAAAACTGTTTAAAAATATAATTGGCCGTATAAGGATATTACTGAGTTTTCCAGAAAACTGTTTTTTATTGTTTCAGGTAAGGGAAACAGTGCGTGATGTGGTATTCTTGCACAATGAGCTCTTCTTTGCTGCTGCACAGAAAAAGTAATTTCTCTTCCTTTATTTGGTATTCCACTGTTTAATCTAAGTAACAACTTGGTTCTAACAATAATTTGATTACTCTTTAATGATGTAGACATGTAATCATCCTAGTTACATGTTTGTAAGTATGTCGGCATTTGACACTGTCATAGTTCGGATGTCAACACCATTAATTCAGAAGTAATATAATAACTGTGAGCACCAGATTAACATATTTATTAAATGATGAATATCATAAACATTAAAATGTTTTTTGGAGGTATCAATTAATTTATGTTATTACAACAAATGCATCTCTTAAATCTGAATGGTGAAATAAGTGAGGTTGGGGGAGGGGTATGGTTGGAAGTTCCCAAAATAAAAGAGTGACATGAATAAACTTTAATTAAAAAATTTGGGGCAGGGATCTTCAATTTATATGACGCACCCCACCTACACCTGCTATTCAAATTTGCGGACACTTATTAACTAATTATATGTGACTTTGAAAAAAATAGCATTCATTACAACATCAATGCATAATTTTTATAAGTTTTTTCTTGCAATAAACTATAGCCAACGATGGCGGTCTTTTAAGATTGATTTTATTTTTTCCCTTGGGAGGTGAAACGAATTTTAAAACTATGGTTACCTAATTCTTGTTTTTACGTTTCTTAATTCGACATGCTTCCTGCTTAGTACTTAAACATGAATATCAGACTTCAGTTCCTTATATAATCCTTTAAGATTTTTACTTTCATCTCTGGTTGTGGTAGCATGATGAGCTTAATCAATCCATGTAAATCTTATGATATTCTTGTTGTTTTTCTGTAATTTGGAACCCAAAATAAGGTATCCATGAATTCATGTATATGATGACTTGAATATTGAATTTGACAGGTATTCATACATCTATAATCGAGAAGGCACTGAGCTTCACTGCCTTAAGGTTGTTATATTTCTTTTGCAATTATTTTTTTATAAATTTTAGCTATTAGTGTATTATCGTTGTTTGGAGTGTTTCTGCATACGCTCATACTTGATGAACAAGTTTATCTTTTGTATTTAAACCTTTCATTTTGGTATGCTTGACTTTTAAATATCACATTTGGTTGGTATTTTTATTTCCAATGTTATTTATCTGAAGATTCAATAAACTCTTTTACTACCCAGAAGCTCGGTTATGTTATGAGTCATAGGGTTTATTATAGGACATGTTATGACATGCATATCCAATACTAGTGCTGCTTCACATTGCTATTAATCTTAATTTGGACACTGTTAGGAGTTAGGAGAAAGGGGAGGGAAATTAGTTAGGACCTATCATTCGGTAAATTGAGCACTTGCTATTTGTAAAAGGAAGTATTTCTTTTGAAGAGGAAACTGTTGGAGGAGGGACCTCTTTCCTTTTTGTTCTTTTCTTTTGCAATCAGTCAAGGAATACAATCTTTCTATGTTTCTCTGTTTCGTAATTCGAGTTAGGAGGCACCCCTTCGTTTATTTGGTTAGGCTGGTTAAATTATGTTGAATTTAAGAATGAGATACCATTAGTGGAACTTAATGATGACAATTATATCGAAAATGTAACAAGTGAGGACTCGTTATATTGAGAAATGAGATCTATAAATCTGTGCATTTAGTCAAATTTGAATAGAAGGTTAATGGACATTTCTTTTTAAGTGATCATGTGACAACTAATTAACTTTTCATTTTGAATATCCAAATATGATTGTATGACTTTATAGTTTTCATTTGTTACAATAAGAGTTCTCAATTGATGCACCCCCTTATATACGAAGAAGGATTATAACTTACACCACATTACATCACCAACTTGTACACTTATGTAATTTGTCACAATAATCCATAGTTTTCTCTTGATACACCTCACACACACATATATGTATGTATGCATAGGATTTTATTTTTTTATTGATCCAATCCTTGAATTTTAATTCGATGTTACTTTGATTGTGTGCATTGATATTTTGTCAAATATAGATCATGGTTCTTGTTATCCTATTTTTTGAATTGTAGGTTATGTCAATTTTGATGTACATTAGTGAGATATGGAATAATTTTGTTGTAATGTAAGATTTTGGACACATGGGATGCTTCCTTATAAACGGTTTCCTTTTTCTCCAGGAACATGGTCCAGTGTTGAGGCTTCAGTTTCTGAAAAACCATTTTCTCTTGGCTACACTCAATAAGTTTGGGCAGCTTCGCTATCAGGACGTTACAATGGGTTCAATGGCTGGTAGTTTTAAAACTGGCTTAGGACGTACAGATGTGATGCAAGTAAACCCCTTCAATGGGGTTGTTTCTTTAGGTCACTCAGGTGGTACTGTTACCATGTGGAAGCCGACCAGTTCTGCTCCTCTTGTCAAGATGCTATGTCATCAAGGGCCTGTTTCAGCGCTGGCTTTTCACTCAAATGGCCACTTGATGGCCACTGCAGGGAAAGATAAAAAAGTCAAGCTTTGGGACTTAAGGAAATTTGAGGTTCTTCAAACCTTACCTGGTCATGCAAATACTCTGGATTTTAGTCAAAAGGGCTTACTTGCTTGCGGTAATGGCTCATTGGTCCAGGTTCTGCGAGATGTTTCTGGTACACAGAATTATTCCAGGTACATGACTCATTCCATGGTGAAAGGTTACCAGGTAGGAAAATTAATATTTCGACCATATGAAGATGTTTTGGGTATAGGGCACTCCACGGGTTGGTCTAGTATTCTTATTCCAGGAGCTGGAGAACCCAACTTTGACTCATGGGTTGCAAACCCGTTCGAAACTTCCAAACAGAGAAGAGAAAAGGAAATACGGGCTCTACTTGATAAGCTCCCACCCGAGACTATCATGTTGGATCCCAGCAAGATTGGTACGGTGAAACCAAAAAGAGAGAAGCCAACAAAGGAAGAGAAGGAGGCTGAGATTGAAGCTGCCGTTGAAGCTGCTAAGGGCATGAAACTGAAGAACAAGACAAAAGGAAGAAACAAGTCAGGTAAAAGGGTACAGAAAAAGCAAGACGCAGTTACTAGAGTGAAGAGGCCCTACTTGGAGCAGAAAATTCAAGAAGAGGAAAACTTGTCAAGAAAGAAGCAGAAAACTAGTGAGGGTGTTGAACTACCAAAATCTTTACAACGGTTTGCTCGTAAAAAACCATCATCGTGATCTAACTTTCAAGTAGCCTTGTATTCTATATCACTGTTCTCCCTTTGATTATAAGCTTGTATTTTTTGTTGCCCTTCATATTTGTAGTCCTTTAGCCTCGAAGTTGGCGTTTTTGTGCCCTTTAAGTAAGGGGCATATCCAAATTTTGCCTCAGAGACCCCTTGATTAGAGTTTTTTTAATTCTAAGAAATCTTCTTTACCTACACAAAAATCTGATCATTAATGATTCGTTTGACTAAAAGTAGTGTCTGGATTTGTGTAATAGAGCAGTGTCACTCGAGTATCTTTCAAAAAGTAGGTGACATTTACTCTTGACTATTTGAAAACTGATAGTTCAATAGCAGAGCAGTAAAAAAACACTTCCATAACTTTTAGTTATTATTGAGGATGTATGTTCGGAAAGTTTTACTTCAGCTATGTTTTAATTGATGGAAAAACATGAAATGAAATATATGGAATGAAAACATAACATGATGGAAATTTCGTTCCGTTTCTAGTGTACGAAATTTATTGTGGTTTCTTATTGTGATTTGGTAGATGTGGACATGTTCTGTACAAATTTATAGAAACAAGTGCCCCTGGAGCTGTTTATAAACCATATTCTGCAAGTAATAGGAGGTTAAAGAGCTGCTGTAAAATAGTGTACTGAAATGGTTTTCGATCGATTAGATATATATTTTGAGGTATGACAGATGAATATATATATATATATATATATATATTTCATTTGTTGTTCATAAAACTGTTACTACTAGACCTCTTTTTATTTATGACTAAAAGCAGTGCATTATTTTTTTGCTACTCAACATGTTACTGAGTTCTACACCCAGAGGAACCTTTTGCCATCGTCTTAGTCATGGTGGATCTTATTGTGTAGGTAATGAACGACTAAATCACAAATTAAAGATTATAGATATCATAATGTATGCATTTTTCATTCCATTGAACCAGTAAATGGTTTTTTATCACATGGATTAACCACCCTTAATAATGTTGTTTATTGTCTTAAATAAACAACAACAAATAAAAAACGTATAACTAAATTTAAATATAATATAATAAATAAATTATAATACATAATATACATTTAGTGCTTGTAACAGCAATTTTTCTTTTAATTTAAATCTGACTTAACAAATTTATAAAATAATTATTCTTTAAACTTTGGTACTTACGCTCTTTAAGATATTTAGAAGAAAACATATATTAACAGGGTTTGATTATATTTGGTGATTTTTTAAGTAAGTAGTATATCACAAAAGTATATTTTAGTTATTGGTTTGAGTAGTAATCATAATGATTTGTGTAATATTATTTAAAATAAAAAATTAGTTATATATAGTAATTTGTAAAACATTGCTTTTATTTTAAATTTATTATATTAAGTAACATGTAGACATAGGTTGAATATTAAGGTATTTCTTCGTATAAGACTAACAATTTGCAAAGTGAATCTCTATATTTGATGCTAAACTCATTTAATAGATAATTTTTTTATGCACATCACGATCATGGATATATATATTTTTTTAAAGTATTAATTGGATTCGAATCCAATTGTTATACATATACCATTGATATCACATAATTGTAAAAAAGTAATTTCACATTATTATTACTAGTATTAATAATAATGCTCTCATTGGATCATTATTATTATTTTCACAGGTCGATTATGATTCTTAATATTATTATTATATTTTCTTTCATAGTCACTGCCTATATTTATATCTCTAAAAAACCACTCCCTTACTATTATTATAACTATTATTTTCACTCTTTCTATAATATTGTCTCCTCTCATCATTATAATTATTATTGTTGCGATTCTTCCTCTTATAATCTCCAGGATTTCATGAATATGTATTAGAGCAAAGTAAAATATCAAGAAAGGGAGATGTTGCGTGTATTATTAAATTGATTAATGACATTTATATATTAAGATTCTATTATTAATTATTAATGTAATAGAATTGGATGAGAGCAACTCTAAACTTCTGAATATTTGAATAAAAACAAAATAAACTAAAAAAGCTGGAAAGGGAATTTGGTGAACTTTTTATGGCTGTAGAAACAAGTAGACACAAAATATTTAAAGTTTGTTGGCTTTGTTGAATAATTGTTGAATGGTTGTTGGCAAAATGAAATAAATTTATTAAGGAAACTTTGGAAGAAGGGTGAATATAAATGGACATGTAACAGTTTGGTGTTGATGATAGCAGAAAATGTTATTATTTTCTCTTACTTAACTCTCATACCAAACATTTTCCCTCTATTTATAGCCTTACAACACCGCCATTGACAAACTCCATAATATTAAAAAAAAAAAACTTATAAATTTATCTACCATTTTCTCTATTTATAGTTAACTACAATTTTTTTTATTCTTTTACGTATTTTGAGTCTTGTAGGTATTTTATAATTCTTTTTACTACTCGAAAATGAATCTATTTGGTTTAAATAATTTTAGCCTACATGATATTTGATCATGTGACTATAAAATATCATAAGCTTCTATTTAAATTCCTATAGCATGATGAGTCAACTTCAAATTGTTTCTTTTATAGCTTTTCTTTTGTCACCGTGACAACAAACTTCCAACCCTACATTTTTTATTTTATTTTTGCTAAAGTTTTAATATATTCTCTTTCATAAAAATATCTTCTTGTTAATGTTGATCATTCTGAATATTTTCATCATGTCTCACTTGAATTCTATCGTCATTTTTTTATTATTTTCCGTGTGGATAATTTCATTTACTTATAGATAAAGCAAGAATATCATATTTACATAGCCTCACTTTTGTCCTCTTGAATCATTGATCAATGAATAGCTTGCTTCAAGTCGAACTTTTTTTAATTTTAACACTTTAATTTCATTGTCTTTGCTTCAAATATTTGTGGTTGCTTTTGTCTTCAAAAACACTATTTATTAACGTCCAATCGGTGAATATTCTATCCTTTTTATGCTACAAGAGAGTCATGAAAACTCCAATTGCATTTAGGAGAACAATTAAAACAAACATTTAAAGTAAATACATATCGTATAAAATTTTCTTTTTAAATATACAAATGAAGTATACGTCGGAAGTTACACGTTAATTAGAGATAAAATCAGTTCACAATATATAAGTAGATGTAGATCTTGCAAACCAGTTTTGTGGGGTTGAGTTAGATTTAAAGTCCACTCTTAACATGATATCAGAACTAAATTAGAATCTATCCTCACTCTATAAAAAATATGTCGAAAGTCTCGCATCGACTAGATTTGTGGAGTTAAATTAGAATTACCCAAAATGAAAAGTTTGCTAAAAAAAAATGCAATCCTCTGCATCTGTATGGATTGACCTAACTACATTGAAAATTTTTAAACTGTATAATCACTTTAAACAATTAACTCACTGTTGATATGTCAGGTTGATCAGCAATTGCATAAGCTGTTCTTGGAAAAAAAAATAATGAATTCGTACGTAACTAGGGGTGGGCATGGATTGGATATTTAATGATCCAATCTACATCCATTTAAGATCCAAATAATTGGATTAGATTTTTGATCCAAATCCATTTTTTTTAGCAAAAGTAGTTTGGATTTTTTTAAAATCCATATCCAAATATTTGGATCAAGATTTAAATCCAATCCAAATATTTAGATCAAGTTTAAAATCCAAAATTCATTTTTAACAAAAGAAATTTAAATTGAATTTCTTAAAACTTGTGTCAGTAAGGCCCGATTGACTCGAATGGGATCGCGACCCGGACGGACCCGACGACCCAGATGACCCAGACGGGCCCGATGACTCGAACGGACCCGAAAACACGAACAGGCTCGACGACCCGAATGGGCCCAACGACCCGGACGGGCCAAACGACCCGGACGGACCGGTCCAAATAGTCGGGCCCAATCAGGTAGTCGAGCACGTTCGAATCGTGGGGCCCGTCTGGGTCGTCAGGTACGTCAAGGTCATCAGGCCCGTCTGAGTTGTCGGGCCCATCCGGGTTGTAGGGCCCGTCCGGGACGTCGAGCCCGTCTGGGTCGTAGGGCCCGTCCGGGTTGTAGGGCTCGTTCGTGTCATCGTGCCATCCGGGTCATAAGGCCCGTGTAGGTCGTCAGGCTCGTCCAGGTTGCCAAGCCCGTTAGGGTCGTCCAAGTCGTCAGGTCCGTCCGGATTGTCGGGCCCATTCGGGTCGTTCGGCCCGTTCGTGTCGTCGTGCCCATCCGGGTCGTAAGGCCCATGTAGGTCGTCAGACCCGTTCGGGTTGTTAGGCCTGTTCAGGTTTTTGGGCCTGCCTGACTCGTTCGAGTCTTTGGGCTGCCTGACCTGTTTTCGTCATTGGTTCTGCCTGGTCCGTTCGGGTTTTCGGGTCCGCGTGACCCTTTTGGGTCTTTGGGTCTGCCTGACCCGTTCGGGTCTTCGGGCTCGCCTTACCCCGTTCGATTCTTCGAGCCTGCTTGACTCGTTCGGGTCATCGAGCTCGCTTGACCCGTTTGGGTCTTCGGGCCTGCCTGACCCGTTCAGTTCTTCGAGCCCGCTTGACCCATTTGGGTCATCGAGCCCGCTTGGCCCGTTCGGGTCATCGAGCCCGCTTGGCCCGTTCGGGTCATCGAGCCCGCTTGGCCCGTTCGGATCTTCGAGCCCGCTTGGCCCGTTCGGATCTTCGAACCTGCCTAGCCCGTTCGGGTCTTCGGGCCCGTTTGGCCCGTTTGGGTCTTCGGGCCCACCTGGCTCATAAGGTCATTGGGCCTGATCGACTCGTTCGGTTTGTCGGGCCCGCCTATCTCGTTCATATCTTTAGGCCCGCCCAACCTCTTATGGTTGTCGGGCCTGTCCGATCCGTATAGGT
>Ga0099822_1000832_pt1 | contig 32578 bp, 14 predicted proteins | sample CowpeawhiteBW_FD_76839 | JGI IMG/M metagenome (GOLD analysis project Ga0099822, IMG submission 76839) | Root nodule microbial communities of legume samples collected from California USA - Cow pea white BW | ecosystem: Host-associated > Plants > Roots > Nodule | place: USA: California | collected... | reverse complement strand
CTAGTATCTTAGAGTAGTCTTTTCATATCTTTTCATATGTACGTGCTTGCTTCACTATAAATAGAAGAGGAAGAGAGTGGTACTGTTGCCCACTACTCCTATTTTAAAGTCTCAGTCTCAAGTAATCCAAAGTCATAGATGATAAATATTTTGTCTACCTTGAAAAAAATATACTTTGGAATGTTACATGTGAAACATGTAAGGATCCAAAGAAATGTGATGCTTAAGTCATACTGATAGTGCCAGATAAACATTATTCACATGAAAGTCATGTCACAACCAGTCATTCGGCATGAGCCTTGGCAAACTGTCAGATTTTAAGCATCAACTACTTGCACTCAAGGTCTTCACAATTTTATGGGCAATAAGGGAATTTTAAGAACAGAGATTACAGCTAAGTCAAGAAAACAATGCTGAAAGTTATAATAAAGAATCAAACATGAGAACATAAGAATTTTAGCAATCTTTTGAAAACACTGATTAATAGTGTATCACACTGCATGAGTCGGTGCATACAATCATTCCTGAACCCAAATCTGCTGCATCATTGCCAGTATTGTCCAAATTCATAGATACATGTGTGGATGATTTCATATTATAAAAGAAATTGTAGCTTACCTGTAAACTACCATCGACACCTTTGGAATTTGCTGCACATGCTATAGAATGAAAGTATCCTGTTACTGCTGCAACAACAAATTGTGCTGCAACGTCAGGGAAACCTCTTAAAGTGTAATGAGACATCACTGCTGTGTTGAATAATGCCCATTTATGCCAAGCTTTCCCCCATTTATTTGCATACTGAGTAGCTTTTGTGAACGCATTAAGAATATCTACAAAATTGAAACTAAATTTAGAAAAGAAAAATAATCAACATCATTCAATGTTTCAAGTCAAAACTATGACAACTAAGAACCTTTAATGGATTCATCAACCAGCCCAGGAGAAAGTGACCACTGCCAGGAACCAAGATTTAGATATACACGAGCAAGGAGAGGAACACTGGGATTCAAACCACTTGTTAAGCTTGATGGTGTAACTGGTTGAATGTTGGGTGCACTTGAAAGTTCCATAGATAAATTCTAGGTCACATAATGCACGCAGATGATCAGTGGAAAATATTTAATTTCAGATAAGCTCCCTCAATACAATAGAAAGACATATAATACCTGAAGCCTAATAAATGCTTCTCTGCGCTTTGAATCCTCTCCAAGAGACCACTGGTACTTCAAGTATGCCAGCATTACTTGAGGATGGCCATGGTATCGTACATTTTCAGGAGACTTTTCAGGGTCATACTGATAGAATGAACAATAACTTGAGTTGGGCACACAAGAATAAGGAGTTACATATAGCAAACTACTTAGATCTGGTATACAGCACAAACCTGTAGAAGCTTAACTAAAGTAGATTTTGCCTGGCTAATCCGCCCACTTTTTCTGCAAAGAGAAGCAAATTTGAGCCAGGTTTCAACATCTTCCACAGGAGGCAGCACAAGTGCTCTAATAGCCAAAAGTGCCTGCCAAACCTGCCACCAAACACAATAAAGTTAGAGTAAGAAAAACCAATCCTAGTTATGCAAAATGTTAATTCCAAGGATAAACTTAAGCTGAGATTGCAAGAGCTCATCATCAGCTCTCGTTATGAGGCTTAAACTGAATATTCAATATCAAAATCAAAAGTTTTAAATCACAAAAAATAGCCACAGTATCACAGTGGACCTTAGTATAGCAGCCCTTCACACTCCAGAATTTCTGTAACATCTCTTTTCAGATTTAAATCACTATAATGGTTTATTCCTGCAGAAAATCTTAAAAAATTGAATTGATTTTTAAATGAAATGTCCATTTCAAAGCTTAATCCTCACTTAAAATCCATGGCATGGCACAGACCGTTTGTTAGGGCTTGCAACATTTGTTCTTTCTGAAGAAGACTATCAGAGTCAAATATACCATCAAAGTCATAGAGATGTTGCGGCAAATTCCAAGGTTACATCAGTTTCAGCAAGCTTTTAGCTGCCAAATGTCCATGCCTTTTTTCATAGCAACTTGTTTTGTGCTTGGGCTCTGTACTACCTGTTTCTCGGTATCTTTCATCTATCCCTGACCAAGCCCACATCTGTTTTGTTATGCTTTCTGTTTATTACTGACTTATTGTTCAAGCAATGACTTTGGACTACAGATGATAAAACTATTAATTTTTTAGTATTTTTTAGTTTTGAGCACTTATTTTGCACTTACATGGTCTTAGCACATAATAGAACATCCCTGGTAAAGAATATTAAGTACAATCATTGTACAGAAATGGTCTGTTAACGTGTATTAGTTGAATTGCACAAAGCCGTTGTAGTGCCAAGCACGTGAATTTGATAGTTCTAATCAAAGGCTAACAAAAATGTAAGAATCAAAGTACTACTATAGCTTAACAATAATTTTCGATTAAAAATAGTCTCAATCTTCTCTGCCACTTGATGAACTGAAAATTAGTATGTACTATTGCAAAATAGTTTGTTTTTGCTGGCACCTCTTTCTGCACCATTACATTAAATTTGTGCATATATACGCAATCATACCAATCAAGACCACTATTGACAGGGTGAGATACAAGCCAGTGAAACAGTAATAATTAGGGCTTTCGGTAGACTCAATGATAATGGCCAGGGCACGCTAATTACAATCCTCTGAAATTTAATTCATGAAGTAATCATAATGTTTATGCATACATATACATCTTAAGTAGGAAAAATCAGTCTACCTCAACATTGCTTTTGGCTCCTTGTATACGCTGAGTCCACATATTGCGAATGAGAGCCCGCCGCTCATCTGATACTCGATCTCCAACAGGAAGTGTACGGTAATCAATCACCTGGAAGAAGAGAAGACTTCTCAAGTTATGTTTATGACAATAGAATTGAGTAAAGGACAGGAACTAAAAGTAATATTAGAGCTTAACCTCTTCTAGTTCTGATAGTTGCTGGACGCGAACCATATTACTGTAGGCACGCTCATAACTCTCCAAAACCTGGAAATGAAAACAATTATAAAACAAACTTCTGTGAAAGCAAATGAGCTTACAGTAATGACTATGTATGTTGATGTTTCAATTCATGACCTTCTTATGGACCATTTTTCAAATCAACTGGTCTACTTGAATAGACACTTGGGGCTATACATGGAGGACCTTTTTGGTTTTCTTCTCATGTTTTTGTTTTAAAAGTTTTTTTAAAATAATTCCATGAAACTAATGATTTTTAATAAAAAAAGTTCAAATATATATACATATAAATTATTATTAATTGTCATAGAAACCCTAAAAAAAAGAGTTATCAAAAACAATCCACGTTATTAATTGTTATAGATACTGGGTTCAAATACAATTTTGGTCCCACTATTTTTTTCAATCTGCAATTTTGGTCACCTCATTTTAATAAAGACATTTAGTCTCAAATTTTCAAATTTAGCAACTTTAGTCAGACCATTCAATGAAAGACAATAAGTAATGAGATATTAATGTTGACTCTCATGTGACACGCTCTAACTAATGTCATACAACGATTATTTGCTTATTTCAAAGTTATTAAGACTATTTTAACATTGACTTCCCACACAGTCGAATCATTTTGCCATTTAGTTTTGATGACAGCAAATCAAACAAAATCATCAAAGGATAACAGTTAGAGTGTACCAAGTGTAAAATGGCATTAATATTTCAGATGTCAGTCTTAATTTGAACAATTGGACTAAAACCTCTGATTTTAGAAATTGGAAGACTAAATGTCACTTTTAATAAAGTAGGAGACCAAAATTGTATTCTTGCCAAAATCTCAATATTAAATGCACTTCAAGGTGTGATTATATTATCGTAAGCATATGTATATGAAGAACAAATATTGGTACATGATTAAATACTGGCACAGCATGCCGTAAAACTTCCTTATCGCATTTCCTAAAACACGGTACTATACAGTGCATAGATTAAACTTCCTGTTATCCATTGATAATGAACCATATGACTAAGCGATGATGCCAAATACAATGAAACAATAAAAAGATTCAAATATCAATACCTAAGAATAAAATCAGTAAGAAAAGTTTATAAACCAAACTCACCAGAGCAGCAAGCTCAGTTGCCAGACATTTTCTAGCTCTTTCTACATACTCGCGTGCTTCATCATACTGCCAACAGATTGCAATCACGAGAATTAAAACTAGAAACATTAAAACCTGGTTGATATTCCTAGCAATAAAATACCTTTCCTCTTCGAACAAGTAGAACGGCTCTGAAGAAGGTACCACTACTACTCCCATCACTACTGGAAGCAGTATTCCCCAAACCTCGAAGTTTTGTTTCATCACCATCATCTAACCGAGACACATATTCTGCCATTTGATCCCATTCTCCCATGTTCCAAGCAGCACTTGCAGCCTAAAGAGCGTTAACACTTAGCACAAGCAGGGAAAAATATCAATCACATTTGAAAGGGGTATAACCAACCATTGATGCCATTTCAAGACGGGCAGCTGGCTCAGCTGGGGTCCAAAATTCTTTACATAGGATATTCAACTCATCCCATTGGGCCAAAGCAGCAAGGCATCTCATTTTACCTGAAAAGCAAGTTTCAATCACTTCCAAAGACAGAAAAAAAAAACCCTAAAAAGTTGAAACTCCAAACTGGTAATATAGTAGTAGGATATTTCAAACATAAAAGAACAGAAATATTCTTTCGTTAAGTAGCATCCAAGTTAAAATGAAGGTAAAGTCATCAGTACAGACCTAAAGTGGCATCCAAGACAAGATGTGGACTTGTTGCTTGAGAAGCCTTTGCAGTATAAGCCTTGAGGGCATCATCCCATCGCTGCAGTTTCTCATACCTAATAGAAACCTACTATCAATCTCTACCTTCCCAAATATAAAAACTAAAATTGTATAAGAAAAATAAGGGATGGTGAACTCAGAAATTAAATGTAAAAGAGTACCATGACTCCTTAAGTTGAAAATCTAGATGCTGTTGGGCATAGGTAAGTATTCCAACCGCAGCCTACAGAAGACAAATGTTTTAGTGAAATGCAGAGATACCATATAACAAAGTTAAAACTACCAAAGCAGCAGCAAAAATGATAAACTTGATAAAAAAAATCATTTCTTTCAACTGAACCTCATGTTGGTGTAATTGGTTGTTTATGTGAATAAGAGCTTCAACTACAGCAACTGGGTTAGCATCCATCTTCTTGGAACGTGCTCCTTCAAATTCCATTTCTTTGTAGTGTAAGGCTTTTGCAAACGCACGACACTGTGTGCCATAGCAAAGCAACAACACATGAAAGGTATAAGGCAAAGTCAAAGAAATAATCCAATATAACAGTAAAGAAGTTGTTTAAAAGAGCACCATGCATTTGAACAAAGACATGCATAATGATGAAGAAATACGCACACATGCTCCCGAAAACACAAGAAAACAGAAAAGACAAGAACCTTCTCAGCAAGAGCACCAAGAAGGCGTATGTCAATAGGAAGAGGTTTCTCATCATGCTCCATGAATTCAGCCTGCAATTTCAGCCAACGAAAACAAGAGAGGAAATAAAAGAGTATCAAAATGTCATAATTTCATCCATCTTCATGCATTTTTAAATTCAATATAAAAAAAGACGTATCAAATAATCAATAAACCTTAGGAAGCATATATAAATGAGATTTAAAAGCCCATATTCACAGACTGAATATACACAACGAGATGAGAAGTCATACCAAATTAAGAAGTGTAGCCAAAATTTCTGGAGGAATATTTGGAGATGAAAATGCCATCTCTAGATTACGAACTAGCTGTTTCTGGCTAGTCTCATTCAGTTGTGCCCAACAACTGACAAATCCAGCTGCAAACAACTCTCGCCCAACAAAAGGCTGTAAAATTCAGAGACAGGTGAAAATCAGAAGCAAAATACTAATGCCGCAATGAAAATGTCTATAGAGAATGAAACCTGCAATTGTGCAAGCAATGAAAATGTCTATAGAGAATGAAACCTGCAATTGTGCAAGCCTGGCACAGGTTCGCAAAGCTGGAGAAGGAGACTCCTTTAGAAGTTGAATACTAAAATGCCTCATCCATTCAGCCCAATCTTCCTTCGTGCTTCGCTGAGAAGCCTCTCCAGCTGTCCGTAATCGACCATCATTCACCTGCATGGATGTTTTGTGAGTGTGACTCCAACTTTGTATGTCAGTTAGTTAGCTGTAGTTTGTTATCTCTGGTTAGGTTTCAGTTGTTAGTGTAAATGCTTTGGTACAGTTACAACTTACTTAGCTAAACTAAATTATAAAAAGAGATTTCTCTGAACATAATGGTGTGCAATCAATATTCATTCAATTCATAATATACGATCTCTTCCTTCTCCCAACAGTTTTCAAGCGACCAGCACAAAAAATGAAAACTAGAGAGCTGAGCCTCTTCGGAAGCGTATATCTGTAAATCCCATCTCCAGATTGCATTTACAAAACTAAAGAATTATTTTATTGATATTAATTATATTCTTGTCATCTCTATAAAATAACCAAAACCTTTAAAAAAAGGAAATAAAAATACGCTGTAATAAATAGGTAGACTTTCAACATTTTTTTTTTCTAATCACTATGAAAATGTTGAGAATACCTTTTTATCCTAATAATCTGTTAATTACTTCACTTCCCTCAAGTTTGTCAATGAATATGAATCATTCTCAACTTGCTTACAAGATCCCAGAATCTGCCAGATGAAGCCCTTTAGTTGTAGTCACTAGGAATCTGCCCGAATCTGAAATCCTATAGCCACTAGGCCTTGGTCAAAATTATCTTTGAATGACTATCAATTTCATTATGTTTGGTCCTACCATGTTGGTCAGGATTCTAAGCAATGCTCGTGACTGATTTATTATTACAGTACAATTACATAGGGATAACTTTAATTTTAAGGTCATCGTAGTAGGGTGTGAAGTCACTTTTTGTTGGATATGGCAATTTATTTGCACTACTTTTCCATTTCTATTACTCAGGATTATATTTTTATTTTCTTATTCTGTTTATATATTTAATTTTACATCCGTAGTTCTCTTTCATTGTGAGTTTTGTGTGTTAGTGGGGTATTAAGGTCAGTTAACGGGAAAAGTTATCTTTTTCTACGTACTACATATATTTTTGTTGTGATTCTCTTCGTTGTGTACAATTGGGATACTGGAATACATAACAGAGGGTTAGTTCCCAGAACCAAGATGAATTTTAAAATATAATTAAGTCTAAAATAAGAAAATGATTAGTATAGAAAAACCTAGTTAAAGAAAAAGGAATTCTCTTTATATTAATTGTTATATATAAGTGTCATTGAAAAATTGTGAATAGAATAAAGAGTGTTACATTCTTATACGGTTTGCGGAGTAACCAACGCATTATAATTTTGCTATTATGACAATGAATTGAAGTGATGAAAATTTTATTCACGATTAGCTTTGAAAATCATAGTTTTACATTTCCTTATAAAAGTCTTACCTAATTTTCAAAACACATAAAATCTCAAACTAGTTGAAGAGATATTCTTGCATGGCTGCATTCTATTCTTGAATTACTTTTCAATTTGAATATATAAATTACAAAATGTCAATTATTATGCTTAGAGTTGACCAGACCACCTCCTGCTATCCTAACATGTAATGAACAGGGGATTTGCATTTCAGCATTCAAACTTTCCATGGTAAGTTTAAACACTGGCCCGTAAGTCACTTAAACCCCGTAAGTCACTTAAACCACGCTCTATAATCAATAGCCTTTGAAAGTAGACTTTAAGTCTAACTATCTCACCAAATTGACTTATAAGATGAGATATACACCAACTTATATACTATAATTTGATCATATTTCTAATCAATATGAAATCTGCAACTCATCCTCCCAAGCCAAGGATTGGACATCTCAAAAATGAGATAAATATCCATGGGTAGCCCGATAATAAGTAGCACGATAGGCTTAACAAACCCTAATAGGATAAACTCAAAAATCTTCTTAATAAGTGAACTTTCAATCTAACTTAATCTTAAAATATCAACATGTAAGATGAAGTTTGCACTCACTTATATAATATAATATGGTCTAAGACAAAAACAAAAGTACAAAAACTTTACAACACACAAGATGGTACCTGGTGGCCTCTGAGTTTATGAGCATCGGATCCATCTTCATAAGGATCAATCTCCACATCATCTAAAGGATCACTAATGACCTCAACAGGAGGCCTTCTATTCAGTCTTTGTGAAGCTGTGATCCCAAGAATAAGTGGCTCCCTTCGCTGCAAACGTCCTTCAATTTCCTCAAATTCCTTGTGCTGCAATATTATGTTATCTTACCTTAGATATTTTGTAATACAAAAAGTACTTAATCTTACAGAAACCTCAAAAGAAAGAAACAGAAAAATAAAGATGGAAAAACTCAAGACCCGCAAGCGATGTTTCTGTAGAAGTTTGTGAATTGATGGAATAAAAATTGTGAAATCTTCGCCAAGTGCATAGGCCAAACAACAAAGTGCATCAACAGCATCCTTTCGGAGCTCGTCATTTTTCCTGTAATACATAAGTTCAATACATAGAGATCAGCAGATTACGTAGGAAGAATGTAAGAGATTATAATAGAATTGAAATGAGCAGATCAAATTATTCAAGAACTATAATAGCCTTCTACTTGTTTTAATGGCAAGTATCAATTACATAAGAGAATCAAGAAATAACAGCTTTTGTCAACCAAGATTATAAGCGGGTGTTAAAAAATAAAATCAAGGAAGAAACAAGAAGGAAATAATAGCAAAACTCTCAACATTCAGCATTCAAAAACAAGCTGCTAACCCTAAGACAGATTGCATGACTAATTCAGGATTCCCGAATGTCCTTAAATCTCCAAGAACAAGCAACCTGCATTTATAACTCAAAGAAACTTATTCTTGATTAAAATATAAAGTCGTGATTCATCCAGGATAATACCAGAAAAACCTAAATCGTCAATTCATTTAGGCATTATCCACCACTTGATTAAAATACTATTATTGAATAGTAATGATTTAATGGATTTACAAACATTTGTTTCACAGTTCCCTGTGTTTTTACTTGCATCTGTCAATAATCACTTATCACACGCAGAAACAAATAATCAAATAAACTTTCATAACAAGAATGAATGGTTGGGGCAACAACCTGATAACTACTAATATATTTTGAAATTTAAGAATTTGCATACTCACCCGTCCAAAACTAACTTCAAGTGATGCACAAGAGAGGATATATGACCAGTGACCTGATGATCAAATAATAGACTTGAACAATCACAAACCAAACACGGAAAATATAAACAATGAATTATCTAGTATAACTGTATATTTTAAAAAATTGAGGGTGAATAGAAGCAAGCACAGAAACAAACCTGAACACGAGGAATCAAGCTTGTCAATGTTTTAATTGCAGCACGTCTTATGTCCACCGAGGCATCCACTTTAAATAGTCGTATTAGAGCTGGGAGAAGCAGATGCATATGTTCATCCAAAGTACCTACACAACCAAAAATAAAAGTGCATGGTTTGCCATGACAATTACTTATGTCACAATTTTCATTATGCACAGTAAATTAATATGATATTACCTCCCATGAAATTGAATGTCTAAAACCTGTTTCAAATAGAAGTGGCACCTGCAATTTTCATCTTACGTTCTTTTTTTATTAATTTCACCAACATATTTCATTCTCACTTTATTATTATGTTCTTATTGATCCTAGATCGATCATGATTGTGTGTAAATTTATAACTTCTTACTCAACATGAATTGCTTTAAATTTGTATCTTTTGTTTTTCAGTATTTACATGTGCAGTATAAATAATTTTGTTAATTTTTTAGCATTTAAGACAGTGATCATCCCACTATAGCATTTTCAGAGATGGCTACTATGCACTGCTATCTGAGATCAATAAATATTCACGCACCATTCTGTCAATAATTGAAACCGAAATACCGAATAGTCACATGCTGGAATTAACACAACCTTAGTTTAGGAAGCTGATTACATTAAATGGAAGCAGAAAAAGGGTAAGTTACAGATGAAAACAAGTTGAGGGAGTCTTGTGGTTGATCAATTGCATAAAGAGAAAACTAGAGCCACACTCTCACTCTCTTGGACACACTATTACTGACAAAGATTTAATGGAAATCACAAAAATTATGGGTCTCACATTTTATGCTATAAATCTCATTTTAAGCGTCAACTAAAGAGAGATTTTAGATTTTCAAAAAAATTTATTTGGAGGAGTATTTTGTGAGTATGCCCCTTGAGTAAAAATACAATCAATATTCTACAGGAAAGGTTACTTACCACCAAACACTTCTAGAGTGTGAAGGATATCAAGAACATAAGTGTAGTCATTGCACCGTTCTGCGTCACTAAGGACCTGAATACAACCTGGCAGAATAACTGGAAGATATGTTCTAAATTCATCATTGAGAGCCAGGCAAAGCTGTTCAACCAGGTGAAGAACCTGCAACATCAAAGAAAATAACAAACAATAATCATAGACCACAAAAATATATCCCTTGTTTGTTTTAACTAAACTGGGGAACAAACAACACTAACTGGATAGCCAAGAGCAGGACGAGAAGGTGCTGGAAGAGTGAATGCTGACCAAAACTCAGATATTAGAGATAGCAAATCTTGCAAATATTTCCGAATGTGCTGCACAACCACAAATCACACTAGAGCTTGTAAACAAAGTACAGTAATAATCATAAAAGATTGGATATTTTAAAGACAATAAAATCTACCTGGCGCACAATAGACACCAGAGTTCCAAGCTTCCAAGTTATAAAATCTTTTAAACTATCTTCACATGTGCGAACAGTATGAAAAAGATCAGGCAAAACCTACAAGGAGGGTGCAAAAGTAATGAAAAAAAATGGACACAAATTCAATTGGATTCAGATGCAATAAATGAGTGTACTTAATGTATCAAGTCAGATATAAAATAAAACTTAAGAATAAGAAGGTAAGAGTAAGAATAAGAATAAGAGCTAACCTTTGGCAAGTACGGAACGCAGCCAAGTCCCATCGACTGACCTCAAGCAAAAACAAAATCATTTTGGCAATAAATATCAGTAATATATGGAACTGACGTGTTATTCAACAACATCCAACTAATCAAACAGAAAACAATATTATTTAGCTATGAAAGGCCCAAAGTGATACACAAGAAATCTTAACATGTAATCACTGCAATGAAAGTGCATTGTGGTGTAGTGAAAATGTCTATTTGCTTGTGACCTAAGATGGCTTTTTAGAAAGTAATGGAAAAGGGTTGATGGACTCTCCATTATCTGACACTAAGAAAATTTTTACTAGTGAGAATTCAGAAAGATAACATTTTCAATATTGTATCAAACATTTGTTCAAGTTTTCATCAAAGAAGGTTCAAGGTTCAGCCCGCTCAAATTTTCAGGTCCACAACCACCTCTAGTAACTCCACCAAAATATGTGAATTGTTATGAAGTATAGGAGCAGAGGGATAAACTACAAAGAACACATATGACACCTTTTCTTCTCTTTTCCCCCCTTCTTACAATCCATTAAGAAACCAGAGAGTACAAATCAGGAGGATCATAAATACTTCTTAAACAATGCCATACAAAAAACAACGAGGGAAGAAAGAAAAAGAAAGAATGCATTATATGCATCTTTTATGCTGCATACCTTGAATATGAACATAAGAGACCCAACCACCTTTAGGTGATAACTAGCAAGTGATGGATCCCTCAATATACGCATTAGAGAATTAATCGCAACCTTAAATCACAAAAACGAAGTCATAAACATTGAAAGAAGTGGGAAAAATCAGAACAATATTAACAATAATGTACATAAGGTACCGTGGAGTAGTAGTCATCCGAAGAAGCAAAAGAAGGCCAAAGGTCCATGGGAAATTCGTCCATAGACTGAATCTGTTGACTTGAATCGCTAGCAGGGCGGGTAACGTCTCCATGAGGTCCTGGCAAGGTTTTCTGATTTCGTTTATGCAAATGAGGATCCAGAGCACCCATAATGCCGAGAACCTGGCAAAACCCAAGTACAATTTAATTAAGTAAACATGCCTATATTAAAACGAATTCTCTACTTTAATTCTAATTCCTATGATCACCTTCAGTACTTCTCGTCTGGTGGACCATACTAGCTCACCATTCAGTAATTTTAAGAGTAACCCCAGTAACTGTGGATACTCATTATATGGAGTTATAACATACCTGTCAAAACAAAAACAGACATAAGAACATGAATACATAAAAAATTGAGTATATTACACAGACTCTGAATCAAACACTAATTTATTCTTCATATGAATATGAACTCAACTCTCAAATAATACATAATAAACAAGCCAAAACTCTCTCTCTCTCTCTCTCTCTCTCTCTCTCTCTCTCTCTCTCTCTATATATATATATATATATATATATATATATATATATGTATGTATGCATGTGTGTGTATACATATATAATCAAATACTAAAAAAAAAATCTTGAACCCAGAAATTTGCACGACTATTACCTTTTTTAACAGTTTCAACATTATTAGTGGCAAAATTCATAAAAAGTGATAATGATACACAAAAATACAAGTGGTTATTTTTATATATTAACAAAAATAACTATGCATATACCCTGTGCTTTGCACAACTTGACCAAGTGTAGCAACAGCCACTTCCCGTTTGGCAACAGCAGCTCCATCTAATAAAGCTTCAACGATTAAAGGCATAAGTTCCGGAATGTATTGCCTCATTGCAAAACCACCCTAAACAACCAAAATCCAAATAAGTTAGTTAACAACAAATATGAAAGACAAGCATGTTAGAAGAGGGAAATTTACTGACCACCCTCGCAAGATCCCCCACAGTTACAAGGACTCCACTAATAGTTCCAGTATTGGCATTAACATCAATAAGTCTGGCCACGAGTGCCTGATATAATCAGAAAATCACTAAGATGCCAAATGTAATAAAACAGGAATGTATCTTTAACACCAGAACTAATTAAACCTTATGAATTGGAGCAATGTATGGAAGTATTAGCCGTTCACAATTCCTTATCAAACAGCCAATTAATTTTGCACTTTCTTCTTTGCATTTGCTGTCTGCACTGCTGACATAACAAGAGAATAAAATGGACATGTAATAGAAAAGCTCTTCATCCTTCTAAAAAATGAACTCCAAAACAATGAATCTTTCCATATATGTCCTTTATCTACCAATAAAGTAAATACTTCAACATTACCTCTGCTCTAAGTATGTTAACAACTGTATAAGATGGCGACGAAGAGCTGGAAGAACATAAGCTGGATTTTTCTCTGACAACCTACCAGCCACAGATATTGCATACTCTCTAACATCAAAATCCTGTAGAATTGGATACTTCAACATCAACATAAAGCAAAATAATGGAGCTCCAATAACTAACTACTGGAAAATAAGATCCTATTCAAGTATACCAGACCATATGATGATATCATAACCAAAATACAAGCGCGCAAAGGAGCCATAATATTGAAGCTGTGCATACTTTTTTCAAGGAATGAACACCGAATTTTTGTTCATAAGCCAAGTATGCGGAAATTGTAAACAGGGGTCTCCTATGTGTGCCCATGGGTACAAGATAAGAAGATAAAAATAGAAAGTTCTTATTCAAAAAAGAAAATATTTACTACCCAAAAAAGAAAAACATTCAAATGTTTGTGTCTTTTAGTGATTTAAACCATTTAAGAGTATATATTTTCTTTCATACCATGTTTCTCCCCATAGGCACACATTACAAAAACTTATTATTTAAAAAATGAAGGAAACATAAAGTTTCAGCTTCAAACACAACAAGAGGGCCACTAAAAGCTGTGTGCCAACATATTCATCATGCACCATTTCTGAAGTAAAAAAAAAAAAAAAAAAAAAAAAGAAAAACACAAAAAAAAAAAAAACAACAAAAAAAAAAAAAAAAAAAAACAGATAAGTGTTATTCCCAAAATATCCAACTACCACCCTTGAAGAAAATTCAAGGCAACTGCCCATACACAAATCAGCCAATAGAGCCTACTGAAGATTAAACAACACAAAATAAAAATCTAAAGGCCAAATGGCGTCATCCCAATACAAGGTACGTTAGTTATAATACCTCATCATTTAAAGCAGCAAATACTGCATTCAGGTTATCAGCCTGGGCCAAATACTCATCAAAACCTCTATCTCCATGCAGAGAAGTAAAGATAGAGTGTCGAACAGTAACATCAGCATCTGCAACAGCAGAAATAAGAAGCTTCTCCACAAGCTTCAGACAATCAAAATCAGTTAGCAACAAAATAACAATAATAACAAGAAAAAAAAAAGACTAAACAACAAAATAACAATAATCTTATCCCACTAGGTGAGGCCAGTCATATGGATCACACAACGTCATTGGACTCAATCAAAGTATATATTTTCAGAAATATTATTCTATACCAGATCCCTTTTTAATGATTTCCTCTAAATTTATTCTTGTGCTCCCTTTATTTCTTTTCTAAGGATTAAAAACCATGTAATCTACTCTCCTCGCCAGTGCCTCAAGTGGCCTTCTTACATGTGTCCAAATCACCTTTAACCAATTTTCTAACATCTCATCCATCATAGGTGTCACATAAATGTCTCTTCAATCATTTCTAAATATTTAATGCTAATAAAAGAATAAAAAGCATAAAAAAAAATACAACATACCCAGACAGCAACATTAAACTTATTAAGAATATGCCTTTTAACAAAACTACCAATTCTTGAAACCCGTGATTTCCTTAACAACCACTTTACAAAGCTAATTAATAAGCACTTTGGTGGCACGTAACTACTTTGAAAAAATATTGTTAAATAAATTTGCACGCCCCTATATTTTTTGGATGTTCAAATGAATCCATTGGGTTACATTAGTTTCGAAGTTTTCAAAAAAGGTCCCTGCCATTAGATCGCTTTTATACATTGTTAGATTCAGTAACCCAATCAGGAGTTGTTGAAACTGTACACCAGATGACTTGCATTTAAATCCCATATAGTTGAAAAAAAAAACTGATTAGGTCACTGAATCCAGCCTACAATTAGAAAATTATCATAAAGCTCAAATACTAGAAGAGTTAGAACCCAACTACAATTTTTAAAGACTATGCTGGTGACTATGCTGGGCATCCAATTACAACAATTTTAAATATAGGAACATATCTGAACATCCCCAAAATTAAGAGAACTACGCTGGGGGAATTCATTTCTTTCCAACAGCACCACATACATAGGGGAAAGAATATATATTCTCTAACTCCTAACAAATTTTGAATAAAAACCTATTCCACAATCCAACATCCAGAAAATGGATTTGCAAATCTAACTATGAAATGGCACCATGCACCAATAACTTCTTTAGATTATAAGCCAGCTGCTCTTATCCATATGACTCTCGTTAGAGAAATAAATTCTAATAGGCTTAAGCAGGTCTACCAAAGGAGAGTCAGGAGGTATGCAAGGCATAATAACATCTATATAATAAGAGGAATGAAAACTGGCAGATGTTACTGTTATTACTAAACAAGGAACTCTGATAAACAATAAAAGCAAATTAAGTGGGCGTCACACTTTTCTAGTGGGTACATGGGAGCGTATCCATCTTTGTAATCTACCGAGATCCAGTGCTATACATACCCATATTATGACAGGGTCTGAACTTAGGGTTCAACAATTCTTCTACTCTTCATCTAACTTCAGAACCAGTTGCATCAAATTGTATTCCCTCTCAGATTATTTTAACATTAATATCTTCACAGATACCAATCCTAATTGAGAACTAACTTTATCAGCATATCTTACATGACCTAATAACTCAACATTGGGTTCAACAGATATGAAATACACAACTTTGTGGAAATTATTCTCTGGTTTTTACTTTGCTTGACTTCCCTTCATTTTCTTGGTCATTCCTTTCACTAACTTGCTAAACCTTTAAAAGTAACAAAGAAAAACTGTATCAACTTCTAACTTCTTTCTGCTAGCTTAAATAGGTTTGCACTTAACCATAAACTATATAATACCACAATCCAAAAGTTTCACAAACCAAAACCCTATCAAAGTTAGAAATCAAATGACCAAAACCAAGCACAGAACACCAATTAAAGAAGCTTCTCCCAGAATAAAAACTTAAAGAACAAGTAATAATATTTCTGAAAAATGAAACTGAACAAAAGATATAAAATGTGTTAAATCACAAAACCTCCTCCACAAGGCGCCGGCGCTTGCCCCCTGAACGAGTCAGCCTGCTAGAACCAAAATGTGTGCATGCTATAGCAGAGAAAGAACTGGCGATTAATCTGCAACAACATAGGGCTGCATCTTTTCGTGTAGCCCCATCGTCGTCATCCAAATAGACAACAACTGATTCTCTAGCAAACTCAAGTAGTTCATGGCCCTATATCAACAGAATAAAATGAAATTAAACCTCTAGTAATTCCCAACAACTTGTAAATAAAATAAAATAAATATTTTCAACAAATATGAATGTCATTAAAGAAAATAAGCAACAGAACCTTAAAGTTAAAACGAGCAAGAGTTTGCAAAGCAAGTTGTATAAGAGCAGAGCCATTAAGCTCTGAGACTTGCTGAGGTGTATTTACTATTGTCCCTCTGCCCACGCTTTGTGAAGACCTCCCCAGATGATAATGGGATTTAGAAAGAACCATAGATATGCTGTCTAGTAACCGGTCTTGAATGGTTGGCAGCAGAGACGGAATGCTGCATAAAAAATAAAACAATGATAAATATGCCTTTCAAAATCAATCACAAGAAAGGTTATAGACTTTGCTCTAAGCCAACACTATACCTGGTACTTATTTGCTCCAGGGCTTCCACAAGCACAGTAGAAAGGCCAGTAGAAAACATTATATCCAAAAGTCCTCGTACATGAGGTTCCATTGCTGAGCCCATTGCTTTAGCAATACTTCCAACACAAGCCAGGGCCTCAAGTGAAGGTTTGATCCTACGTGGAGCAATCTACATTAACAAAATGACCAAACTGTCAATTCAGATCCTTAATAGGACGAAATAACCAAGCACTTCTCTAGATAGGAAAATTATGGCACAAAACTAGCATCCAATAACAGTGACTGAAACATACCGCCTCACGTAAGTGAGTAGTTATTGTCGGCAAATAATGGATGAGTTCCCCATCCAGTGCCCCGGCCATCTCTCCGAGAGCAATGAACCCACTATCACGATCTTGTGGTGCTTTCAAGACAGAAAGAATATGATCCATGCATATCTGCAAGGAATTTCATCTCCATGGGCACTCAAACAAATAAATTTTAAACTTCCACAATAGTCTTCATTTTCCAAGTCATCCCAGACTAAGAAAGCATAATAAAGTAATAGAGCAACGTTCACATACAGTTAAGTAGTTGGTGACAAAACGATCCCGTAGAAAATGTGCAATGCGAGGCAACAATGAAGTTATGCTCAGGCGAACAAGTCGATCCCTGTGCTCAAGGTATCTGAGAACAATTTCGGCAACTTCACGGTATCGCGACATCATAAATTCACCAGTATTCCTGCACAACCATAATTAGCGATGTATGAATGATAGCATACCCAGGTAAGAGATTTCTTACTATAAAGAATGGAAAACATGCAGGGACCAGGGTAGTTAATATTTTGACAGTCATCATAACAGCATGGATGGTTATGATTTGAGAACTGATTGGTTAAGCTGTCATTAAGTTTAGAAGATTTTAACTACAATGTGATAGGTGTTCAGTGGTTAATAGAGTATTGACTGAAAATTGTGGAGAAAAGTTAAGGACAACAAGGACTCTCAAATTTCCTGAGTGTTGAGTTTCCTTTTGTACACTTCCTGGTTTTTTATAGAATCAGGTAAAAACACCCCAACCCATTGTTATTATCAAAATGAACGTATTAAATTGAGCAGAGTGCTCTACAATACTTAATTTGGATTCCAGAGTCACAGACTCCTCCAGAGAGATCTCTCTCCTCTTAGGTAATTCTCATATTCTTCATAACTCTCTCCCCTTACCTCACACTCCCCCATATACCTGAATGCCCATACAAACAGCAATCTCAAGCTACGTCCTCTCTCTCCTCTAACTAATTTTCATTCCCTGGCCCCACTTTCTTTCTTCTAGAACACACATTCCATATTTTGGGCCTATCCTGATTTATTTCACTCGTTTTCTTCTCCTGCTGTACCAGCCCACTATCCAGTGCCCTATCAGTTTTCTTCTGTCTCGAACCTGTGATATCTCTTTTATTTAGATCTTGAAAACAGAATAAAATCAATAAAATCCCTATTTATTTTTCTTTTCTACTTCATCTAAATATTATCCAATTCTCTAACAAAATAGTGTGAAAAGATTAATAACTAGTATCTGCCACAAATTTCAAAATCCAAGTATATAAAAAAAAGGATAAATTTATTACAGTAAACCAACTCTTGATTTTACTGCATTCTCATATAAATTAACTATTCACAAATCTGCAATATAAGGTTGATAATACTAATCTCCATCATAAGCTATTCATAATTTTTTTTTTGTCTAAATCACGATTCGTGAAGGACAGAACATTTGGCGCCACACACGTTGCCTAGTGATGGTAACAGTCACCAATACCACACTATAGTGACACTACAAGATTCAAAATCCAAACCGCAGACATGTTTTCAGTAGAGGCCATTGCAGCTCCAGTTGTGGCCAAAAAGCAGAACTAGTGTAAGGAGTTTCAAAAGGACATGTTGACATCTTCTAACAATTGTGATCTTTAGGGAAAACCCTTTTTTTCCTAATTTTCCTACCAAATCACAGTCCCTAGTGTCCAGACAGATGCACCCATCTCCAACAGTATTTCTGCAGCCCTATGTTCATGTTGCACCCTTTGTTCAGTCCACTGTCACAGTAGATCCCACTTTCTTGAAACAGATATTTCAAGTTTCATCTTTTACCAAAGCAGGTTCTCTTCTACCACTTCTTTACAATTTCTATCTTGGGTACTTTTATACATTTGACCAGCTGCTTATATATAGTACACTTTTATATCTCATACAAAGTATTTTGTAGCAGCCATCAAACTATAGGATTGTTCGAGTAGCCTGCTCCGCAGCAATGACCAGGCTTGATAACTATGTCTAGTACCAGTGCTGAAGTAAACCATGCAAGAATTTCCAAGATTGCAGATGTTGCGAACATAAATTTATTCACATATGCACTCCACATACACAAGCATATAATAAATTAATAATGATCACAAAAGGGAAAACAGACACTTGTTTATGTACAATTCTAGATTGAAAAAATCAAACAATGCGTATTGAAATTAACCTCAAAAGCTCTCCAACAGCAAGCAGTGAACCATGTATGCTGTGCACAGGTGCATTTTTACCCAACCCATCTTGCGTTGCTTCAAACATTCGGTAGTACCTATCATCAAAAAGAAAATGAAGGATTCACTTTCAGATTTCCAGAAACACAACAGCATACTTATGCAAATGAAAACCCCACAGAAAGCCCTGGTCTGCTTGATCCCTCAAATATCAACAGCATAATCATCAATGTGTATTCAAATGACCAAAGATATACCCTTTTTCTGTAGTTATTCACAGGCCGATTATATTAAACTTTTATTGATTACTGGTCCAGCCCATAATTTTTATTACCAGCATGGAGAACACAATAAAGTAAAAAGCTCAATGACTTAATAAAAAATTTGGTGCAATTTATTACTGCAGAACCAAGCATTATCTGAGGCAGCAAACAGAGGAACTCCTTGTTTGAAATAGCAAACAACTTTGACATTGTCAGTTGAATGAAATTGTATTTTAACATAATCATGAAGAGATAAATTATCATAAAATGACTGCCATAATCATTCGTGGTTAGGATGAGAACATCAGCTTTCAAAGTGAATTCATTGATTGAGTCTACTGATTTGATTTGATTTTTCAAACTTCTCAGTGACAGTTTATTTGAAGTTCATCTAATCTAAGTACATCAACCGTCACCAAAGGCTAGCGACAAAACAGCATTACTACCGCCTACCAGCTTCATATTTACTATAGCTTTAAATGTTATACATCCTAAGAATTAAAGAACTAACCACTGCACACGCCATCGTGTCTCGCGCTTCTCGATAACACGAAGGCAAGCTCGTAATGCCTCCACGGCCCGCTCACGAACTGGCAACGCTGGATCTCTCAGAGCAACCCAGATAGCATCGACAAACTCTGGCACGTGGACATTGAAAACAGTGGAAGCATTTTCTGCCATTTCCTGCATGAACAAAATCAAACGACGGCACATACTCTTAGGAACAAACCGGTTCTAAAGTTATGATGGCATTAAAAAACAGTCGAAATTCATTGAAAGAATTTGTGAATAAATAAATTCCAAAGGGATGGAAACAGGCAGGATAAAAGAAAACTCACCCATTAGAAAATGAAATTCAAGAATCAAAACATCGAGCAATTTTCATCAAAATAAGAGCAATAGTAATGGCACTTACTTTCAAGATTAAGACAGCAGCAAATCGACGATACTCCACTCTATTCCCTCGAAGCCAATCCAGGGCAATTTTAACCTGAAAAAGATGGGCAAAGGAAAAATAAAAATACAGCAGAGTGAAGTGAAGTCGGAGACCAAGATAAAAGAATGCAGTGCAAGAACCTGGCGTTCGACTTCATCGGCGGTCATAGCCCCGCCAGCCCTAGCGAGGTGACCAAGAACCCTACTAGCAAGAACCAAGATTTCGGGATCACGCTTGGTGTCGAAGACAATTCGCATGTAGCTGGAAAATCTGGAGACCTTGGAAGCATTCTCCCCAAGCGCCACATCTATCAACTCGTCAATAGCCCTGAGAGCTCCCAGATTCTCCGCCACATCGCCGCTCTCCAAAAGGCTGGATATCCTATCATACAACTGATCCATAAATCGAGAAAATGCCTCACCGCTAATGTCACGAGCTTCTTCCTCCAGATGCTTCTTCAGTGCAAGGGAAGCACCCTCCTGAGCGAGTGAGTGTGTGTGAGTGAGTGAAGTAAAGTGATTAATACGATAGAAACTGAATTGAATTTGAATTGTATGTGATTACCTTGGGAGTGCCGCGAGTGCATAAGTCGGCGAGGATGCGGTTGAGAGCATCGCCGGGTCCCGGTCCGACGGAGGGCGGGCCTATGTAACGGTGGGACTGAGAGGCGGTGGCCATTTATTTGGGTAAAAGCTGAGCCCTAAATTAGTTAGTTAGGATTGAGAGAGAGAGTGTGGAAGTATTAATGAGAGAGAGAGAAAGGGAGGGAATATTTTAGAATGAGAGGGAAGGGTAGTGTAGAGTCCGACATCGCTGCATCATCGCCATGCCTACTTCTCAACTGAGGGATTCAGTATAGAATAGGGAGGTGTCAGGTGGACTACCTCTCGTGGAATGTAATTCACACCCACCAACAACTTTATTATATATTTCTCATTTCTAATTTTATGTTTATCTTTATTTTAGTTAGTACCAACGACAACTATTATATTTTTTTATTTTATCGATTAACTTAGTTTTATATAATTATGGGTTCTTGAACAAGTTCTTGTTCTTGATAGGTAGTACTATCATTATATTATGAAAAAATATTAAAAAAATAAAAAATATATATAATAAAATTATATTGTGCATAAAAAAGGAAAATAGCCACGATCAGTTATAATTGTTTTTTTTTTTTTACCAATAGTTCCAAATAGTTCAAAAATTTGTCACTTGACATTAATTAAAAAAAGTTAACAAAACTGTCAATTATAAAGATCATACAAATAATACTAATCAATGTCTTTTGACATCAATTAAAAAATTATTGATTAACATCAATTGATATTATTATTTTTTTTCAAATATCAGTTAAGAAAATATTTACAAATTCTGACTAAAGAATAACATCAACCCAAATCTACTACAAAAAAATAACTTTTTTTATACTTTTAAATTCTTAATAACTTTTTAGTATTTAAATATTTTTTCGTTTTTAATAATAATTAAAATAATTAAAATTCATTAAATTTATTTTTTCTATTCACAAAATATTTTAAAAATAGAATGATTTAAAATAAAATTAATTTAGTTTCAATGTAATTAAATATCTTAAAAATTACAAAATTTCTTACCCGAATAGAAAAGATGTGCTAAATATATATTTAATGTAGAACTTAATCATTAGCTTTCAAGAATAGGAAGTTATACACAAGAAGTTATTTTATATTCATCATGGTGATTAACTATTTTATAACTTCCTGATTAACTCTACCCTTGAAATGAAAACTCAATTAAGAGTCTAATAATTGATTTTTTAATAAACTATTTTCTATCTTTTTTTTTTATTTATCGTTCAACCCATTTTTTTACATCATATATGTAAAATATTTATTAACTTTATCATTGATCAGTATTAAGAAATTTAAATTATTATTTTAAGTTGAGTTTTTTTTTTGAACTACAATTTTTTATCCACAAATTAAAAATAAACAAAGTTTAAAGATCAAACTATTAGTTTTAAATATTCCATCGCGCAATTGTTCACTCTGCTTTAACTATTTATGTTGCTATTCAACAGTAACAATATATGTATGTATGGTAATATTATTAATTTAATAATAACCATTAAAAAAATATATCAAATATGATTTTTGATTAATAATAGTACAACAACTTTTATACCCATAACATATGGGTATTAAATTCTCTAATGTAATGCATAAAATAAAATGTAAAAAAAAATCTACAAAGAAACCCCAAATGGAATGAAAGAGAACAAACCTAGAAAATCAGAATTCAATATAGGTAAAACGTCTCATATTTTCCTTAAAATGATTTTATTATCAATTTAAAATGCTATTAAATTATCATTTACGTGTATTGTTTAAAGAAATTCATCCCCTTATCAATATCCAACTGTAAAGAAAAAAAAATACTAAGATTAGTGTTTTTACAAAATCTCTTTTCTCCATGCAAATAATTCTTAAAGAAAAAAAAATGTGTTTTAGAATTTAAAGTAGTTAATTGTACAAAATTGATGGAGAAAGTAAATGTTAGGATAAAATATATACCATTTATAGAGACTTAAAATAATTAATTTTACAGAAAATGTTTCTAATAAGACGAAGTAAGAGATTAAAAATATCATATAACGAGGCATTAAGATTTAGGATTTGATAACTTGCTAATCCTGGACTTATTATAAAGAGTAATAAAACATTATGATAGGAGAGTTAATTTTGTGAGTTGGCACACCTTAAATTTGAAATATAAATACCCCATACTCTTCTCCAAAACCCAAAACCCCAAACTTCTATTCTCACCATGATGAAGAAAAAATGCAGTTCAGGTCGCCAAAAGATTCCAATCGAGAAAATAGCAAAAAAAGTCACCTACAAGTCACGTTTTCAAAGCGTCGTTCTTGGGCCAACAGTTACTGTGCCCGGGCCCGGGCCCAATCGATTTGGGCCTTATGATGCTGAGATTTACGCTAATGGCACCGGTTTGAGTTTTCCATATTGATTAAAGACTAGTACCTCGCTACCCGTATCCTTATTTTCCATTCTAATAAAATTGTTGTAAAATCTTAGAATAATATAAAAAGATGGCTCTTTATTATTGCGTTTGTTATTACATGTACTAAATTCCAAAGTGGTGGATGTTACATGAGAGAATCAACGGCAGATCGTAACAACACACACAAAAAATATCATTAATTGCCTGCATACAATTGTCATTTTCCTCCATTAATATTAATTGACTATTTTCTAATATAAATAATTGTATGCAGTGCTTTAAGGAGAAACTTTCAAAGGAATAGTCATAGGAGGTGTACATTTGCAGTAGAATAAGAATGTCAAACATTTTCAAACCTGTCATATGTAAGTGCGAGTAAAAATACGTTAAATACTAAACTTAAAATCTATCTTAGACCAAAAACGATTACTAAGAAAAGTCATTTTAAAGAAATTTCGTAAGCTTGCTAGTTAGTATATAGTGCATAATATATTATTATATTTTTCTTCTTCTTATTTTTATTCTTATTCTTATTATTATTATTATTATTATTATTATTATTATTATTATTTAATATAGTACTTATATAAAATATATAGTTCATGTATTACAGTTTACATACAATAATGATGTAAAACTCGGGTATTATTAATATTCATATAGAGGTATAACTGACCTAGGTTGAGTTTTATATAATCTTTTATTCAACCAATTTAAATTTAACTGGGTAAAGAATTATCAAATTTACCGCAATCAAGCTCAATTATAACTGAAATGGGGAACAAGTCCAGTAATTTAAATAATACTTTAAAATAAATATTTCAAATATTTTTAATAATAATAAAGATGTGAGATAATTATAATTTATGATGCACAGATACGATACGTGTGGATACGACACATATTCGATATGTCGTCAATATGTTTATTTCATTTTTAAAATAATAAGGATACGATACGTGATATATGAATATTGAAAAATGTACGATCATTCTTACAAACCTAATAAATATATATTTGTTAATGTCCAAATCTAATTTTTTTAATTAAAGACTAATTATTTTAGTAGTCAAAACCTTGTAGTGACCAATTTAAAACCAATTCATAATTGAAACTATTTTAATTATCAATTATAAATTTTTGGTACTATTTTAGTTGTCATTTTGGTCACTATATAGGGATTAATTATTTTTTGTCACTAAAATTGGCCACTATTCAAATATTTTATTGTAATATATTACTACTTTATAAATTAAATACTTAACTGATAAGTATCATTAAAATATCCTAAAATATCGGATACGATATATATGTGATACCCAAGTTAAAGTATTAGTACATCATAACTTATAATACATAAAAAAAACATTTATACAATAAAATATAATTTTTTAAGAAATAGAAAATAATATATTTATTTGTATTATGTTTTTATTTTGTAATTGTATTTATGCGGTTTGAATATGATTTCGTTTTTCGTTAGGTACAACTCATTTACCTATCTTATACTACGTATAAACAAATAAAACTTTCAAACTTGAGCATATTTTGCAAGCGTCACAAATAGACAAAATATTTACCTTGTTCAATGTCAGCATGATTTTTATTTATCATTATTTATGACAGTAAAATTATTCGTGAAAATAGTGAAATTTGTATAAATAGTTGGTGAACAACAAATAAACTTACAGGTAGATAGAATAGGTTGGATCTACAACAATCTCATAATAAATCACAATTAATAAAAAAACATCTTTATTTTATTTCTTGTTATCATTATTCGACTATATTATTTCAATTATAATTCTTTGTTTAGAGAGATTAATATAGGAGTAAAATTAGAAATATAATAATATTAAATATTTTGGAACAGGTGTGTGATAGTTGGATCCCCGACAGAGGTGTGAGAAACGCAGATGTACGCAAGTGTGACGGCGTACGTGCACACTCTGAACACGACACCCTTTGCCCAACTCTCTACAGCTCATTGCCTCATTTTCATATCACTTTTTTCTGTTACCTTTGTGTTACAACTGTATCACTCCGATCCTGCCACGTCAGATAACACCATTTTATCACAATCATACATAATACTAAGGGATAAATATGTTTTCGATCGCTCAAGTTTAAGCGAAATTTGGGTTTAGTCTCTTATTAAAATTTTTGATAAATTTAGTCATTTATTTTTTAAAATACGTGAATTTAGTTCTTTTAACCAAATTTTGTTAAGTTTATCTGTCATTTCAAGTGCATTTCATGATAGTATTTAAATTATTTATACTGTTTGACACATTTTTGCTTCAATGTTAATTTAAATACTATCATGAAATGTGCTTGAAACGTCAGATAAACTTAACAAAATTTGGTTAAAAAGACTGAATTCACGTATTTTGAAAGATGAATGACTAAATTAGTCAAAATATTTGATGATGGACTAATTCCAAATTTCGTTAAAACTTGAGGAACCAAAAACATATTTAACCCTATTTAACCCTGATATTAATTCAATACTAATATATAACTATTAGGGAAGAAGTATATTTTGACACCACAAATTCCCCTGTTTATTATATTAATAATTTTATCACTAAAATTTAGTGTCAAATGAACGTAGAAATAAGTGGTGTCAAACCATCTTTTCTCTTCCATTTTATTTAATATGTATGTCATAGTTATTATCTCATGCGATATAGTTTAATATTATGTCACTAATTAATTGTTAACACTATTGTAAAAGAAATTATATTTAAATTCTTTTTAATCGAGATTCTTGATTTATATGAATGATAAAATATTATCAAGGAAAAATGTCTTAGTTACATTTGAAAAAAATAGTTATAGATGATAGGGTGTATACTTTTATATTAAAGTTAATTAAATTTTGTTGGCTCATATTACCTATAAAATAAAATTATTAGTAAAAGAAATTAAGTGAATGATTGAGCCATTTAATACTGTGTTCACTGTTAATGTTTCCGTATTTGGTGATTTTGATGTTGAGATTAGAGTGGGGTTGGTGTTTTTTATTTGGTAAATAGAACAGTGAAGATGTGGTATATTTTGAGTTGGTTAGAAGGGAGAAAGGTATTCATTAATGCTCCTTTATTTATTTTTTTAATTTAGCATTTACTAGAGAGGTTTTGGAATTATTAATTATGGTGTATTTAAGATAAGAGAAGAGTGGGGAATAGAAAAGTCTTAGATATCTTATCACCTTATTTTTAATTGAAATCGTTGATTTACAGAATTAGAAATAACGTACGAAAATTTAAATTGACTAAATGGGTAATAAACATGGAAGAGTATATATAAAAAACAAAATGAATAAATTTTTATGGTAAATAAAAGTAATAGAGTATATTAAAAAAAAAGAATTAATTTGTAAAATTTGGAAGTAAAATATTAATTAGTAATTAATGATAGAAGAGAAAGAAGAAAGAATAATGAATCTCCACCAGGTTACAGGCTGTCACATTCAGTTTCTTGTTTCTCTCTCTTTCAGTGTCACCTGTCAAATGTAGCAATGAATATATGAATACGAGTGAGCAGTTGCTTCATTCAAGCCCAAATCCATTGGCCACTCTCTCATATTAATTCAATTCATTCTAATCGATTCGATTATTCTTTCTTTCAATATGGATCCGTGCCCCTTCGTGCGGATTCTCGTCGGAAACCTCGCCGTAAAATCTCCGGCGTCGTCGAAGCCTTCTTCGTTCTCCGGCAAAGTGCACCCTTCCACTTCTTCCTTATTCTGCAAGATTCAACTGAAGGGAGTGGATTGCGAGGATTCCCTTTCAAGCAGCAACGTGTGCAGTGTTCCTCTGATAACGGAATGTGACCCACAGCCTCGGTCGCTGGCGGCGTCATTCGATTTCTCCAAACCCAAAATCCTGAAAGCGTCAAAGAAAGCCCAGATAAAGATATCGGTGTACAAGGGTGCGGCCACTCCCTCCTGCATCTTCACCTCCGCCAAATTAATCGGCAAAATCTCCATTCCCCTCGATCTCACGCTCGCCGAATCACGCGCCTGCACTTTCCACAAGGGTTGGCTCCCCCTCACCAAAACCACCAACCAGGCCCAGTTACTTCATCTAACTGTCCGGGCCGACCCGGACCCGCGCTTCGTCTTCCGCTTCGACGGCGAACCGGAGTGTAGCCCCCAGGTTTTCCAAATCAAAGGCGACGTCAAGCAACCCGTTTTCACTTGCAAGTTCAGCTTCAGGGACAAGAACCCCGCTCACTTCCCTTCGCCCAACGCTAACAATACCACCGCCGAGCGGAAAGGATGGTCCATCACCGTTCACGACCTTTCCGGCTCGCCGGTCGCCGCCGCCTCCATGGCCACGCCCTTCGTCCCTTCCCCGGGTTCGCAGCGGGTCAGCCGCTCCAACCCCGGGGCCTGGCTCATAATCCGCCCCGACGGAGACGGCACGTGGAAGCCCTGGGGCCGCCTCGAGGCCTGGCGCGAGCCCAACAACTCCAACGCCGTGGGCTACCGATTTCAAATCCTCCCCGCCACCGCTGACCCAGTCACCCTCGCAGGTTCCACCATCAGCTCCCAACACGGCGGGAAATTCACCATCGACGCTACCTCCGGCGTCACCCCGTTGAGCACTCCGCGCGGCAGCTGGGATCTCGGTTCCGGGTCAGGGTCCGGGTCCAGTTCAGATTTCGGATTTGAACAAAATTCGTTTTTTAACAAGGGGTTTGTGATGTCAGCGACTGTGGACGGTGAAGGGAAGTGTAGCAAGCCCGAAGTGGAGGTTGGGGTGCAGCACGTGAGTTGCACGGAGGATGCTGCGGCTTTCGTTGCTCTCGCGGCGGCCCTGGATTTGAGTATGGACGCTTGCAAGTTGTTCTCCCACAAACTCCGGAAGGAGTTAAGGCAGTAGATTCTGGATTTTGTCGTTTCGAGGTGAATTCCTCTGTCATTTTGCGTGCAACTAAGGCTCTGTTCTGTCACCATACCGGAGAGAGGAGGACTCAGTTTTTTTTTTTCTTTTTTTTTTTGGGTTTTGAGTTTGAGTGAGGATGTACAGTTAGGAAATTATTTGGCATTTTTTCTAGCACAGACATAAAGTTTTGAATTCTTGTTTTGCTTTGCTTACGGATCCGATGTTCTTGTATTCTTTTATTCTTCGTTTTTTATATGAAGAGTTGCTCTGTACAGAGTTTTTAATTCATGTGTGGTGTGCTGGAATTAAGATAAGACGAGAGTTCGATGATGATGAACTTCAGAATCCTATGTGATATTAAAATTGCATGCGTGCGTGATCTCTGATATGAAGTTATAATGTTTGATTTTTCATTTGTTGCAGAAAGCCACGTACTGACATCTATTATTATTTTATTTTCTGAAAAATAAGTTTGAAACTATTTGTTGAAATAGATGAGATCCAAAGTAAAATGTTGTAATGGAGTACGAAAAAGAGGTGTGGTGGTATGAGAAGGAGCAAAGCATAAGGCCAGGCTGTAGACAGCAAAAATGCTTTTGTCCACATCAAACATTAATATAATATTTCTTCAAATTTCCTCTGTCTTCCACTTAACTTCCAAATACTAACATATACCAAATTTATAGCCACATTTCAATTCAAACCAAATCAAAATCAGTACCAAGACTTCTCCACTTCAATTTCCGTTTCTATCAGAAACTAACGGCTTTCAAGGATTAGTTTTTTCTTTTTGAATAATCAATACCAAGGTTTACAATCATTCACATTGTGTTTGTTCTTTTTATCGGCAGAAAACATAGCACTTGAGGTATTTTAATCATTTATAAGATTAAAATATACTTCTTTTCCTTATCATCTTCACATCCATACAACCTCATTTTCTAACCAATCTCTTTTCTTTCTCTTTCCACAGGGATAACAAGTCAAAGTCCTAAATTTTACTGCTTTCAAATATACTTCACTTTAATTTCAATTTTAAATTCGCTCAACATCTTTCTCAAACCACAATCTTTGAACTTTTCTCATATATCTTATGTCCTTAATTGTTTATTTCTTTCAATTAATTCTTTATATTAATTATAAAATTAAATTTTAAAACAATCTTAAAATAAACTATAACAGTTAAAAAGTTCATAAATTACTTGTCAAAATTTAATTTACATATTTTAAAAAAAATTATTAGAAGTCGTAGTTATATATGTAAAATAATACACAGTAAACTCTATAGGACAGTAGTATTGACAGGTAGCAGAATGACAGAGAGAAACTTGTAAACCGTGATGAAGCTTAACCGCAGCTTGAGGCCAGCAATTGCACCACTAAACAAGATGAAAGAGTAACCAGCATTATCCATAAATTAATGTATTTATACAATGCAGTGATTTGTAAGGGACGAAAAGGTTCAATTTGAATTCAACTTGACTCACCATATGACTCAACTGCTGTATTTTGGTGCAGAGAGTAGTTGTCGACAACTGGAATGGACATGTACCCTTCCATGGCCCACAAGAATCATCCTTTCTGTAAGCTTCAAAGAGAGAAAGATGACAGTATAAACTAATCCCTACCTTCCAATTACTCATTTCAAACTTAGCCAACTCATCACTCATCATATTAAACTAATACACACACAAATGCTACCACATACTTCATCATATATATTTTTTAGTACATTGATAATGCCAACGATTTCAAATTCTTTTAGTAGGATTTCATTTTAAATTCTGTAAAAACAAATACTCCACACTAATATTATATTATGATCACACAAAAATGTTTCTTTTAATAGAATTTAATATCAATAAGAAATTATAAAATTACATAAAAGACAAATGCATTTAATTAATCCTACTCATAATTTTATAATAGATGAACTTTAACTAATGAGTAAAATGCATAATTTTGTAAGTTCAATTATTTTTCTAATTAATGAAATTAAACGCTTGCAAAAAATGTGTACAAAAATGTTACCTTAAAAAATTTCTCCCTTCCATTTTCTCTTGAATTCAATTTTTTTAAGAAAAATATTTCCCTAACCTTTCTTTCCACTGTACCAAAGCATAAAAGAAGAAGAAAAGAAATAGATAGGATATTGTAACGAGAGATCGAAACAAGAAGACTAATGGGGGAAAGGAAAAAGAAGATTGCACGCAAGTAACAGAACTAGCAGCAAAATATGAAATAGCAGTAGACAGTGGAAAAATGAAACTAGTTACATATTCAAACTTTGATATGAATATCTACAAGCCTACCTCTGTACCTTTGACGGTCTTACCTAAGCATTTATCTTTTTGACAGGCAAAAGTGTTCAAATATCAACATGGGTCGAAACAAAAACTCTAATCTCCCAGATCTTCTCCAGAACAGAAAGACCATGCTTTTAGTCTGTTGCAATGGCGTCAACAATGTCCCCTTCGTTTATAATTTGTGGCAACGTATCCAGATCAGTTCGGTCCTCTGCCACACTCTTGAGGATGTAGGAATCAGATGAATCACCTTTGAATCCATCCTTAATAGAATCATTATTCTCATTGGTATGAGAAATATTCTGAGTATTGTTAGTTTCACTCACTTCAGTGTTATTATCTGTTTCATCTGATGCCACAGATTTTGTTGGGTTTTGTAGTACACCACCCTCCAGATTAGAAGATTCACCTGCAGCTGCATTTCGCTTTTCTAATTCAACAGGGATTGCCGAGTAAGAACCAAGCTGGTTTTCTTCAGAGACCTTATTGCCACCCTGCACTACTCCTTCAGTCAGTACATTTTTTACTTCCCCGGTTACTGTTGTGTTCACGGTACCATTTTTAGTTTGGTATGATTCAGAAAACATCACCGTTTTATTCAGTTCAAATGAAGTATTGGCACTGATTCCTGTCAAGTTATTGCTACCTCCAGGAATCACTATTGTCAGATTAGTGCCTGCTTCTGAATGACTCGTGGTAACATTGTGTAGACGTGAGCTATAGACAGCGTTGGACAAGCTCGCATTGGAAGACTGCTCACTCGCCAATTCAGCTTCTTTATTATTAAAATCCGAGTTTACATCATGGTTTTCCAAAAGTGACACAGTTTCAGTGCTAGTTGTACTAGTATCGTGAGTCACAGCACTAGATGCATCATCCCCCTTGTAATGTTGCTCCCGAGCTTCATGACTGTTGTGCTTTTCAACTGAACCATCTGTTTCCTGCTCCTTACTACTGTTTTCTTTCTCACCACTCTCCTCTTCCTTTTCTTCCTCATTGTCCGGCAGATCTTCATCACGATCAGTATCCGCTGCTGATTGCTCTTGATCACTCTCATCTGTCTCATCATCTCCTCCACCCGTTTCATCTTCCATCCCATCGCTTTTGCTTTCTCCTTCCTCTTCCTCATCTCCTCCTACTCTCACTTCATGCTTATCATCATTTTCTTCAAATTCATGCTCATTTCCTTCTTCTTCATGTTCATCGCGGTCATGCTTATCTCCATCCTTACCCGGATGAAGATCTTTTCTACCAAGTTTCGGAGTCGGATACACAGTCTGAGTTCCAACTGCCACTTTTCTATGATTTTCATCGTATTCACTTTTCTTATCACGCGAGTGCTTAACCTGATAGATCAACCAGAAGCAAACGCCCAGCAACAGAATAATCTGCAGAGTATGCTTTACCTTGATGCCTCTGGTTCTGTTGTTCCTACTTGACGATCGCTTAATCATGATGCTTAACTTACTCAGAAACTCCTAATAGTAACTTCTTCGAATGGCCAGGCCAGACTCCCTGCTTTCAAAAAAGCATAATTAAAGAACTACGTGAACAATTATCAGTAATGTAAAGATACAATAATAAACCACAAATTCCTCTATCAAATCAACGGCAACGAAACAATATTTAAACTGAAAGATCCAGAGTTCCAAGAAATAAAAAAAAAAAAAAAAAGGAAAAAAAAAAAAAAAAAAAAAAAAAGGGGAAAAAAAAAAGAAAGCAGGAAAGGGGGAGGGGGGGGGGGGGAGAAGGAAGGGGGG
>Ga0099822_1000811_pt1 | contig 32818 bp, 14 predicted proteins | sample CowpeawhiteBW_FD_76839 | JGI IMG/M metagenome (GOLD analysis project Ga0099822, IMG submission 76839) | Root nodule microbial communities of legume samples collected from California USA - Cow pea white BW | ecosystem: Host-associated > Plants > Roots > Nodule | place: USA: California | collected... | reverse complement strand
AGAGGCTGCTGCAAGCAAGCAATCTGAAGAAGCAAAGTGGTCAGATTCCAATCCAAATGCTCAAGAGCCTGTGCCACAAGATGCTGATGAGATATTCAAGAAGATGAAGGAGACTGGCCTTATTCCTCTTTACTTTATTGGGGTACGTTTTGGGGGTGCAGAGGGCGAGAGTGTGTGCTTTTGGGGTGCAGAGTCGCGGTAAAAAAAGACATACAGTTACTCTTCATTTTTACCATGGGCAAACATGGGAATAAAATTAATTTTGGGGGTACTGAAGATATTATTGGAGGTGTAGGGAGAAGCCCCCTTGCATTGAATGTGCCAAACATAATGGGCCCAATCGATTGCATGCGGCAAGACAATAGGGCCGTTACTCAATTAATTCTCCACAGCCTTCACTATCTACTTTGTACATTGAAAGTGGCCCCTATAATGGAAATGGACCATACTCTACTCACCCCTACATACAACTCCTTTTATGTATTGTAAATAAATACAACATAATAATTGCCAAGACAAAAATTTAGTTGCAATTTTTATATGTTTTTTAGAAAAAAAATATATTTTAATTTAATATGTGATTTATATTTAACGGATTATTGAGGTTAAAAGTTGAATTAAATTGCAAAAACATATTAACATGTATATGTCTGACAAACAATAAACGTGTTAGAATATTTATTTATTTTTGTCAACAGTGAGATATTATTTAATTTTATTTTTACTTTAAAAAGCTAAACCATAGTAAACAAATTGTTAGTTCAAGACAGTTTTCTTCAAACATTTTCCAGTTTTAATTTAAGTATGAAAAAAGAAAGTGTGTCTCTTTTAGGTTATTTAGGAGAAAAAGTTAAGGAAAACATTCATTTTTTTTCGTTTATTTAGTCAGAGGAAATTAGAAAAAACACGTTTATGGAACAGCACAGATTCTCCTTTGATACACACAAAGATATTTATAATTTATTTAATATTTGTTGTCCTACAGTATAAAAGAATTCTTATAAAGCAAATATAGTGAAAAAAAATATTATTATGCCATTTTGACAATACAAATAAAATAAAATACAAAATTAAAATACTTACCACAATCAACTTATATTTTCATTGTGCAAAACCTTTTTTTCCTAGTCTGGATTTTCATTTGATATTTAAACAAACACAATATTAATTTTCAATACTAGGCCTCGGTCCTCTAGGAGTCTAAAAATTCAACATATAATTCTGACTTTTCTTATAACACTTTCTTAAATTTCTCTTAATTATTAAATAAAATAGAAAACATTTTTTATGTTTTATGATATTTCTTATAATTTCAAGTTTAACTTAAACCAATTCAATCAAATTATAAGATTTATTCATATACTACTTATTATATAAATAAATCTTATTTATAATGAATCAATATGCGAGTGAGAGTGTTATTTCTTATTATATACTACTTTAGTTTAGCTTTATATATACTTACAAGATTTATTCATTTTTCAATACAATATGATAATCTAATATCTCTCCTTTTTTTTTTTAATTGCACTTGACATTACACTTAAAGTAATTATTCACCTCCCTTATGTTAACTTTATACTTTATTTATGTTTATGCTCATATTAAAATTGTATGTAAATATAATGGGAAATTAATGAATTTAATAACATATTTTAAACTTTTGATAGAGTGAGTATCATTAACATGAGTTTATTTATTGTGGATGTGAGATTTTTTTTTGGCAATAATATTACTTTAAAATAGTACTATAATGATTATTACAATTACTCTTAAAAAGTTACGAAAACGATATTCCCACATGTTTGTTTAATCACCGTAAAAGTGAATAGTAGTGGAGATATAATGGGAGGGGCCGCGGCCTCCAAATTTTAGATTTTTTTTTTTTAAATTATGTGTATCTTTAATTTTTGTTTTTTGAATTATGTGTGTTTAGAAATTATTTGTATTTTGAAAATTTTAAATTATGTGTATTTTAAAATTTTTTAAATTATATAGCTTTTTAACTTAGGTAGTTGTATATTAAAAAGTTAATAGAAATTAAAGTAAGGATTTTTTTTTTCATAAAATACAGTATTTAATATTAATAAAACAAAAAAATAAAATATAATTAAGAAAAAGTTTATTAAAATATTTTTTATTTTCTCTTTTATTGTTTTGTGAGTTTTTTCATATATTGTATTTATCTCTCATGTTTGGTTAGTTATTGAAGACAAAAAAAAATTAAACATAAACTCATTATTTATACCCTATTTTTTTCATACCTTTTATTCAAATTCTTAAAAAAAAAAGGTTAATTCTCTCTTATGTCATATTTAACACTATTTTTTATCTTTTGACCATTTTGTATATTAATTTGTTATGAACATAGAAGAAAAAAAAATATTATGTGATTTTTCATAACTAACTTTTAATTGTGAATTAATTATATAATTGTTTTTAGTAATTATGCTCATTAATTTTTTATTAGATTACGATAAATTATTTTTACTTTAATTACTTTTTTGTTTTTGTTTAAAAATGTCAAATTGGTACTCCAACTTCTTTAAATTTCAATTTGATCATGATTTATAAAAAAAAATGCAATTTAGTCCTTTTTCGTTAAATTTCTTAAAGCAAATCATTTTTATTAATAACTTTAATTTTGATGAAAAAAATTATTGATTCACTTCAAGAAATCTAACGAAAATGACAAAATTACATCAATTTTTTAAAAATATAACCAAATTGAAAATTAAAAAAACTAGATGACAAATTTAATATTTTTAGACAAAAATAGAGACTAAAAGAGTAATTAAAACAATTATTTTTAGTCTTAAACTTATTTTTTAAATAGGGACAATATATATTGATGAAAAAAAAAGAAAAAAATTTTCATTGTTTAAAAGTAATAAAAATAGGAACTATCAATAAAGATGAAAACATGATAATATGATTGTTCATCGCATATAATAATAAAATGAAAGCTTGTGAAAACTTTTAAATCAATCTATGCGCATTAATAAAATGGAAGATAAATATTTTGAAGATAATATAATTATTTACATTGAAAAAACAAAGTATTTCATTGAAAAAAACAAAGTAACTTTAGTTATAATTTAAGTATTCGTAAGTTCAAAAATATATAAAAATGATAGACAATCTTATAGATATGTATAATTTATAAAGTAATAGTAATTAAATATATAAATTTTGAGTATATTATTTCGTTTGTTTAAAAAATTGTCTTGGAGATTCATCCAAAAATGAAGGGTCATTTCAAATACTATCTGTGTTCAAATTTTACTGCAGACATTGTGAATTGAATGAGATTACTGACAGAAAATATGGATGATGAAGTTTGGACTTGGTTACAGAAGAATTTTAGCAAGCAACACATCATGAAGACATGTTTTTCCAAGCTACAGAAGAAACAAAACCAGTGAATGGTACGTTTTCAATGATTGCACCTTGGTACAAAAACAACACTTGTCACATTCCTTTTCCTTAATCTTACTATAGTAAAAACAAGAAGAAAGTAAAAACTCAAGACACATGCACCGATCATGACTTAATCATGAAATTAAAAGGCATTGGAAATATATATATATATATATATTATAATCAATAAAGGTGATAGGATAATAATGTACAAATCATTCCTAGGCCAAAAAAACTGCAGCATTTTCTGCAATGCTGTCCAACATCTCTGTCTACTGTATATATTTTATTGATCCTAATATACGGAACTTTGTCAGTTTTTCTTGTTGATCCTCCCTAGACTCAGTTGTGTATTGGAGGCTTTCTCTTTGCCGGAGAATAATCCATCTCAGTTATCTCTACCAGGTCATGGTTGTGCTCCTCAGGAACATCTTTCTGCTTCCAAGACCTCAGTGTATTCACATTTCTACCATTCACCAACTCTTCACCCTTCGATTCTTCCACATTCTGTCCATACAACACATATAAATGAAAATAAATTCCAATGTTTCTGTTGCAGAAAAAAAAATTAATGATGTTTTTTGTTTTTTCTGTCTCTCAACGAACCTTTGAGAGGGATTTGGTAGTAGAAATGGAAGTGGCAACGAGTTTCCTATTCTTTAACTTTCCTGCAACAACACAAGAACATTCAAGATGTTTAATACCACGTACGATTTGTATATATATATATATATATATACAAAAGAGGGTTGGTTGTTCTGGTTAAATTTGTTAGATGATGCTTGGTGGAGATAGTTTGCTATGTTTTACTCAAACCAGAAACGAAGTTAAAGAGAATGAAGCTTTGTATTTTGATGCATAATCAGGAAATTTGAAGTCATATGTGACAACTTGCACCGAGTATAATACTGGTCTGATTTAAGACTCTGAATCATGCTTGTATTATAAGGAGAACAAAGAGAAGAAAAAAAAAAAATGAGGTAATGGTCTTAAAAACTAATGGTGTCTAGGCATATGGCGTCTAGGTCCGTAGTAATCTTCATGAATGTTTGGTAAGTTGTGGTTTGATTTTCTGAATACTTTAGATGCTCTTTTCTTCTGGCTACCTGTGCATTCATTGTCTTTGCAGAGAAGAACAGTTTCCTCAGCATCAGTGTTACTTCTTTTCAGCAAAGAAAATTCTCCATCCTGTATTCATGAGTAAAGTTTTACATTAACATCCATACAAATATGAATGATGTCTTGAGTCCAGATTCTCAACTAAATATTTTTTGGTACTATGTACTTTATTTTTAATATATTTTAAAATATCAAAATGTATTTTGAACATACATCAAAAATCAGTTCAGAAAAATTCAACAGAGAAGAGAATTTAAATTCACAAAGGTTGAAGTTTATTAAAGAAATGAATTCATAAAACCACCTACTTGTTGTTTCTGTTGCTGAAGTGGTGAAGACACTTTCCCCAAACGAATCCCTGCACCAAGTAAGGTAATGTTAGAAATCCAAAAACAAGGACTAATTGACTTAACTGCTGTTGAAAGTGTTATTTGAATTACCTTGAGTTTGTGCAAGGAGCAGTGACAGAATCAGAAGAAAAACCACAAAAGGTTTCATTTTGAAGAAAAATGCAGGGAAGAAGAAGTTAGAAGTTTGAGTCCTGAAACAAGAGGGTAGAGTTTTCTTGCTGTGAAGAAGAGCTTAACTGTGTAATAAATGAGGAATTATGAGTGGTTGATGGATGAATGAGAGGGATGGCAGCTTATTATATATATAGTGGTGTATAGGGGTCCACACAGAAGTTCAACTTAAACTATAAAAGTATTTTACTTCCTTTTTATTAGTTGTCTTATGGCACCCCTCAAAGTGCCAACTGCCACCCTATATCAAAGGAAATTGCTAATCATTTGAACCTCCAATTATTTAAGCCAAGGATTAGAAGGTTTTGAGGCTAAATCATAGAAAAATATTAAGTAATTAACAAAGATGCTACTAATTGTTAGGTACTATAATATCCACCACAGTGGGAAGTCCAAGTAGAGGATAGCTAAATGAAATATGAAGAAATTATTTTTGTTTTCTATCATATATCACTTATTACTATTTATTTTCTCTTTTTCTACTTTAGGTGTTAAACAACATGTAACATTTGGTGCCTTTTCAAACCTGAAAATGGTACATTTACTTTGGAGAACGGCACAGGAAAAAAGTTGAAGAAGCCTATAATAATGCAAGTTAGCCTGCTAGTACACTGTTGTTTTTCTCTTCTCTACATGAATGCAAGCATCAATGTTTGAAAATTTCCATGATGCCAGACTTTTGTTCTGTCTGGTTCACTTTTAAGCAACAAAGAGTACAACAAGACCATGTTTTCCCTTCGTCGCCTTTAGGATACTGTCTCTTCTAGAAGACAAGCCTGATGGATTTGTTCATTTCCAATAGTGTAGCCTGTTTCTAATCACCGAAAGTTTTTCACTTTGTGTAGCTAGGTAGGCAGAAAGAGGAGTCCAATTTCAGTTAAGACAGATTCAATATCCTTGCTGCTTATGTATATCAACACTCCTTCTATAGTTACATTATCTTGTTTTTGTGAATGTTAGGAGAAAAAAAGTTATGGATCCATCACTATATTGAATGGAATACCTACCACAGGATAAAAATTTACAGCATTTTACTGTGATGGAGAGAGGAGTGAGGTGATGGACATAAGTAGGTGTTAATTATGGCAACTGGTGCATTGTGCTTCCGCAGTTGCAGCCACTAGGCCATGCAGGAGCATGAATGAGGCAACATTATTGTTGTGAGAGTGAAGGTGAAGGAAAGAAAAAGGTTTGAAAGTAAGGGTTTTGTGGGGTGATAATATTGATGAATGGTGATGCATCATGGGAATGGTTACGTAGGAGTTTGTCGTGTAGTTGCCTTAGGAAGGGAAAGGAAAAGACCAATCCACGTGGAGGTCGACATCTCGGGATGAAGTGGCACACCAGTTACAACGTGGGCACCGCAACTTCACGCACCATGTTGCTCCTATGGGATGCAACGAACACATTGTGGTCATGTTTGTCAGAATTTGTCAAATGGGACTATTCAGTCACCTCCTCTTATTCAATTCACTCTTCTTCCTCCTTCAAATATCCCACTCATCCTATACTCCACTCTCTTTTTATTCTTTTCTCTCTTTATCTTCATTCTCACTGAAACTTGCATATGAGTCTCTCTCTCATACACTTATGTAAATATCCCAAAGTAACGAATAAACAAAAAAGAAGCAAATTATGATATGGTGGTGAGAGCTATGATCTATGAGCGGAATTTATCTAGAGGGTGGTAAGAATGCAAAATTATTCCACCGTGATTAAGATCAAAATGCATTTTTGTTAGTTACTGGAGTTAAACCCACAACTTTTTCCTCCCTTCCCTTCCTTTTAACCACTAAGTATGAATTTGAGATGATTAAGGAATACTCAAATAAATTGTTAGTGTTGTTTATAAAACTAATGCAGAAAAATAATAAGGACTAACATTTAGTCATGGTCACTGCCACGAGATACCAAAAACACGAAATACCTGTTAATTTTATAGAGTTATCTGGCCATCACAGAGTAATTGTCATACTAAATTGTTGCCAATTATATGAGATTACAGTATCCAAATTTACGGAACAATTATAAAATTGATTAACAAATGGACCACTATAGAAATAATTGACTATATGAATATCTCATATCATTCCACATATCGCATATTTGGCAAATTTTCAACATTGTTAACAAAATAAAATTATTAAAAAAAGAGTTTCCAAATTTCAGACTCGTTGAGAGGATCATGGTGACGGTGCTAGAGAGATATATGAAACATGTACAGTAAACATTCGCTTACGTCCGCACTCATTTAAGTCTGCATCCCATCTAAATTCGCATTTGAGAAGGGAAAATTCTCGGATCAACAATTTTGTGACTTTATTTATAAAAAAAAATCATGTAAAGTCATTTGACTTTATATTCAGTTACATTTTGTTATATATATATATATATATATATATATATATATCATATATCTTATATTTGTCATATTTTTTAAAATTTTTACAAATTTTTAAATCCTCATAATATTCCATATTGTAATTATATGACCCATAATATTTTATATTGTAATGTGACTCTTAAAATTTCATAAGTCTACATACCAATTAAGTCCAAATCAAATTCTCAAGATCAAAATGCGGACTTAATTGAATGTTTACTGTATTGCTTCATTAGAAAGAATTATTATTTTGAAACAAGAAGGTATTGTCAAAATGGAGAATATAAAAAGAGAAGGGAGGAGGAAGAATTTTAACTATGAGTTGTCAAAATTGGTTGAAATCCGCAAGCCAACCTGGTTCACCACGGGTTCGGGTTGGGTTGAATTTTTTTTACAAATTTCAATACAGATTGATTTTTGACCCGGCTCACTTGTGTTGAGTCGGGTTGGTGAGCCAACCCGCAAATAAAGGATCACACAAGTATTTTTTTTTTGTTAAGTTGAACTTTGCATTTGGGTCATGTTAGGTTTTTTTTTAGCCAACACAGATAATTTTGTATTTTTGTGATTTTGGTTTGTATTTGGATTGTATTAAAATTTGTTTAGATTTTAATTAGAATTATAATCCAGTTTTGACTAGAAAAAATAAAAAAGATAAATTTTTTAATTAAGTGAACCTGTGAGCCAATCCGTTTAACCCACCAACCTGCGGTTGGTCGAGTCGGGTTAAAATTTTTTTGGCCTTCTAATAAATGAGCCGGATTGGATTGGTTCATTAAGTGATCAATCCAGAATGGGTCAAACCGGGCCAAGCTGAATTATCCGTTTTGACAACTCTAATTTTAGCAAAGTTTAAATAATAAAGTAAGGGAATATAGTAGAAAGTAATTTGATTGATTTTTAATATATGAAGTAAACTTAAAGTTAATTTAACTTATGGTAATTGATATGGATAGATAATGAATATTTTTATTTGTTTTGATTCTCCCGTATCCTCACTCCCAAACCCATCAAGTCAACCTTATAACTCTATGAGTTAGGAAGAGAAGTCGAACCCAAAATTTTCCTGGTACTCCCTTCCAACTTTATAACTAAAAAATCTTATAATTCAATTAAATTTGTGATTAAATATTCATATCTATAACTATTATAAAGAAATTCATTTCTATAACTGTGAGTAATAACTATTTTTGTATAGACATTTCATCATCAATTTTACCTTTATGAATATAATTAATTTTATTATTATATTATTCTAATTTTGGAACTATTTTTAAAAATTAAATAACTACCTCTAAAAAAATTATCTAGTTATAATTAAATTATAAAAATTATTCATTTTTTACTTTTTATATATATATATATATATATATATATATATTATAAATTTAATAAATAAAATTAATTTTATTTTTTATTATCATGAGATAAAAGCAGGTATATGTTTACATAAAATAAATAAAGTAGGTGTTAGAGGAGTTGGATAAAGTTTTGATAAGAGAAATATTGTGACTATTGCAAAGCATTCATTACTAGAAGACATGGTTTATATTATTTGTGAACTTGTGACGTTGTGGAGATATTTGATGAGTTAAACTAATTAAGGTTAAAATTAAATAAAGAGGTTATCGTGGAATTCCAGAATGTATGTCGCCAAAACCATTCACCAGGGAAGAGTGTGTTTGGCTCTGTACCGCACCAATCCCAAACACTCTTGTTTTAGTCAAATTCAACAAATCATGCATCATTTTCTATATTTTCTCTTCTTAATAGTTTGAATTTGGTTTTAGAAAACAAAAATCCGACATTGTTGGGACATCACTTTTGAGACCAAATTTGGAGTGGCTAAGAGAGTTGAAAGTTGTAGGCACCTTTCTTTGTCTCTTTGTTTTGTGTTTGATAAAGACCAAAACTTGTACGTAATTTCTGATTACGTGCCTCTTCATCACAAAGCAATCCACCTTTCATTACTCCAATTTTCCACGACAATATTATACATTCCTTATTAAATTATATATAAATTTCATCTTACGTTGTAGTTCACTTTTCTTGATTGGGCAAGTAAAGAGTATTTTTACTATTGTAGTTTCCAGATATTCTGGATGTTCATTAATTTATTCCTTCCACGTCCTTTGGATAAACTATAACAATATCATTTTTCTGCTTTATTTTTTCTCTTTGGACTTATTCCAGTTCACCCTTTACTATTAATACACAAATTAAATTTCAAAATTAGTTTTATATACATCAATATTCAGCCCTCGACTTATTATCTACCTAAATAATTTCAATCAAAATTATATTACTGAACATAGGGAAGTTACATGTCCGTTTTATTATTATTTTTATACTTGTATATGTTTGGATGGTGTGTAAAGATTATTGGTCAAAACAAATGTGGCATGTCTTAATAGTAATCACATATTATGTGATTATTGAAAATGTTAAAAAATATGATGGTTGAAAAAGAGTTATAAGTTTTGTGCAATGTCTCTCTAAGAAAATTTTATTCCACAAAAAATAATTACTCTTAATTTGATCAAATTAAATAACAATTACTTATATATTAGCTGGAGTGTTACAATCTTAAGATTTTAGATTGAAGGTGATTTTATATTTTCTAGTATCTCAAGACTTATTAGTATCAAATCTCCCAAGTATATGTATTCATCATCTAAAAAACCCAATAATTATATAAATAAGATCACTTCTAAGGTACTTGTTGTTAAGATGTCTTTTCTTTATGGAGAGTATACCAATGTGGAAGAGATTTATATGTTATTCTTAGGTTTAGAAAGGCTGTAATATCCTGTAACAAGAAGCATAATCATCTCATAATCATTTTTACTCACATATGCACACTCCAAAATCTTTTACTGACTTGAACGTAAAAGAGTCTTTCCAAGTGAACTTCTCTCTCATGGTAGTTCAGAGTTCGATTATACATCAACCATCAGATTAGTCCACCAAGAAAACTACTAAGCCAATTCGCTAAGATCAATTTTTAATATGAAAAAAAAAATGCTAAATATAAAGGTAAAAATTGGAAGTTGTCCAAATTAAAGAAATATTTCCAACACATACACAAAAAATACATATAATCCATCAAAATAAATGTCATACTCACAAATAAAAAATAGATAATAATGTGAACAACCATCCCTTTCCAAACTTTCAAAGAATAATTCAACCGTTGAAGAAGAACAATACTTCCTCATGAATCTTATGACAAACAAATTCTCAATTGCGATAATTTTCTTCTCTTCTATAATAATGAATCTCTTATACGTAAAATTAGCCGACTCATTTCTAAAAAACAAATAAACGACCTTAATCTACAAGTAGATAAAAATTCCAAAAATCCAACACAACAATTTAGTTAGCATTTGAGGAGTAGACAAGAATTTCGTTCTATTTTGTTCTTGTTGGGATACCACAAGTGAAGTTAATCATCAATAGTTCTACTTAGATACTGTCACAACCGAGATCGTGGCGGGACGGTGAAAACAATTTAAAAAAAGCAGAGGAGTCGCCACCATAGTTTATTATGGAAAACTATAGAAAAACCTTAAAAAGAATGGTCTTCAAAACCAAATTTTGGATTCGGGAGTCGGTTACGTGTGGGGAAGGTATTAGCACCCCACAACGTCCGTCTTAAGACGGTTCCTTCTTTAGTTAAGTGTGCAAGATAGAATTTGATGTTTAAAATATTTGTTATTCCCAAAAAATCGAACCAAATAAAAACACCTACAAAAATATTAAAGATTAAAACAAAAATATTTTTTTATATTTTTGGCCCGACGAGGATTGTACCTCGCTCCTACGTATTTCCATTTGAAAGATTAGGGATAACGTAATTCTTTGTACAAATATTTGTTGTTTGATATTATTATTTTGTTTTTTTAATTTTCTAGATTTTTATGTGTATGTATATTTTATTAATATCAAGAGAACCCGAGATTCTACATGATAAAAGATTAAGTTATCAAGCAAATCCGAGATTTGACATGATATTAAAAATAATTTTATAATTTTATATTTTTATTGTTATTAATTTCCTTTTAAGAACAAAAAAAAGTCTACGAAGAAATGTTTTGATTACCAAGCAAGTCCGAGACTTAACATGGTATGCAATACTTATATAAAAGAAGTAATATAATTTTTTTATTATTTTTTTATTTTTTGTTTAGAGAGAATTAAAACCTACGAAAGAAACCTTTTTATTTATCAAGATAAAAATAAAGGAAAAGAGAAAGGTTAAGCACGTGCATTGATGTTATAAGAGAATCATGAAAAACATTAAGAGCAAAGAAAATTTACCTCTTAAGATGAGCCTTTTGTGTGTGTTATGTGATAAAAAGGAGATCCTAGTATTGAAGAAATTTTGTGCTTATATAGGCCTCTTGCGTACCATTGAGATCCTAGTATTTAATTATAATAAAATATATGGGGAAAGAATTGGTCTTATTATATCGTTGCATAATATTCACGGTATTGATTATAATTATTAACGAAATATTGCTTGTAATCACTAGAATCATATTTTCTGTCACATAAAGATCGTGATCAAATCATAATATATTATTCATATAATTGATTCTAATTATTACCAGAAATACTTTCTTCTAAATATTAAAATCGTACCATTCTTTAAAAGTATTATTATCGGGAATATTTGCTTCTAATTAAAATAATACCTTCCCATACTAACAACGCACACATAAGTGTAAATGCACGATATTTATTCAAATTATTATAAAAAAGTATTGCTCTTAATATTATACGCTTCTCTAAACACAGAAATTATGAAATGTCCTTTTTTGACATGTCATGCGAAGAGTGTAAATAGCAAACAATGAGGGTAAAAATATGTAAGATATTTGGGCTCATGAAAAGAATGTGATAATTAACAGTAAACTAGATTCTCCTGCTCTTGAGTTTTTTTTTTCTTTTTTTTTTCTTTCTTCCCACGGTAGAATTAAAGTTTAAAAAACTACCATCAATCAAAACATATTTTTTTATTTTATTTTATTATTTATTATTATTATATTATATATTATTATTATTATTATTATTATTATTATTATTATTATTATTTTTAACCAAACAAGCACATTTATCCGGACCAAATTGCTCGTGAATACGTTATCATATACCAAATCATGGTGATTATAGGTTGAATTGGAGGGTGCGTAGAATCTCATATATATCGGTACAAATTAGATGAAACATGAAGGGTAATTAAGTATAAAAAGTATGATTAACTAAAAGGTACGTACACGAATAAGATATGCATAAAGAAAATGTGATGAATGATGAAGGTGAAACAACAAAGAGTGAAGCAAACAGAGATTGAAACGTGAGTGAGTGAGTGAGGTTGTCCCTTCCATGACGGTGTTGTTGCAATTGCAGCTAAAAGCAAAAGGTGGCATGTTTGTGTTACACACGTCATTAGATTGAAAAGTTAGATACATATGTTTGAAATGTATTAATTACTGCTATGTTTTGGCCTCCCACAGTCCCATACCTATTTGTTTGTGACCTTTCATGTGGTCTCACATGACTTGTTCACATCTCATCACCACATGTCCCAAACACCCTTCAACAGGGCCCCTCTCACACAACATTGCTCACAACAAACAACATTAACTCACTATACTATTGTTTGTGGTTAAAGATTGTAACATCTCATGTAACACTCATTTTTATTTACTCATCTCAACTACACATTTGATATGTTGTTGTATCATATCACATTATATTAATTTATACTCGCCATATCTATGTTAACAAGACAATGTTTATAATAACAAAGGTTAAGCTAACTAATGTCGGCAGTTAGTGGAACATTTCTTCAAATAGTTGGATATCATAAATGGTCTTAAGGAATAATTTAAGCACTCAAAGATTATGCTCAGTATTTTTTAACAATATTGTCTCAGGATCTAATTCAAATCCACAAATAGTTTATATAGCTATAGCATTAACTATAAAACAAAACCCGGATACATTTTTATAGTTAATGCGATTTAGAGTTTCATTTTAATCATTTAAATGAAAAAATTTCTATCAAATATTAGTATGTTAATAATATGAAAATTATCAGCCAGAAGAATAATTACAGTATTTATTTTGTATTTTTTTTAACTGATGTATATATAACTAGTGTCAAGAATGCTGATAGGGTAGGGTTGTAGCTCTCCGTACTCTCGGATAATATTCGTCCTGTACCTATATCTGTCGGGTATCCGTTATGCAGGTATCTGCATAATTTTTTAATATTCATGGATATCCACGGATATCCGCGGATATTTATAAAAAAATAAAATAAATATTTAACAACATATTTTAATCATAAATTCAAATAAAATACAATACATAACATTCATAAATTTTAAACAAAGTCAAAATAACCTATTTAAATAGTGTTGAATGACAATTTACAAAGAAATGAATTTTTTTTTTAAAACTAATTGATAAAAAATAACTCATTCAAAATCAATATGTTAATATTTTAATTATATATATATATGTATTTTTTTTTTTAATTTTAATTAGAGTATAACTCATTCACGAGTACAGATACTATAATACCCGTACCCGCCGAATTAACATGCAAGTATTAAAAATATTCATATCCGATATCTGCAGATATCTATTTATAATATTCATTTTTTACCCATTACGAATTTTATTCATAAATACTCGCAGTTACAAAATTTTTTGACATCCCCATGTACAAGCAATAAAGTATGAATTAAAAACACAATGATCATTAAGTAAGGGATAGAATAAATGGATAATATAGATATAAATGTGAGGCCAATAATATGTGAACTTTCTCCAAAGTGTAACATGCCTTCATCTAAAGCTTTCCTTATCTAGTAATAATGAATATCAATATGCTTCAATCAAACTAAGAATGATAAGTGAAATTCTTAGCTAAATGAACTGCACTTTGATCGTTGGAATTCACAATAAACTTTTCTTGATCGTGACGTAATTCACATGTGAAATTTTTCATTCATTAAATCTCCTTGTAGGCTTCAAACATAGGAAAGAGCAATATAGTCTGCTTCAGTAGTTGTAGTTGACAAGACAAGAAGAATTTAGGGTTTCATTTCTATATTAGTCCATAGCCACCAGCTAAAGAGAGACTAATTTGATCCTAACTTTTCTCTTTTCCTCATTCTTTTGAAATTGAATTTGGATTAACTTTCGTAGCAAAGCAATTTGAACAAAACACTCGTAACCAAGCAACGCTTTTGTATTAATCAAAGATTGTTGTTAATTTCCTTTCCTCCCACTAGGATATAGTGCATGTAGCGAGACCTCCATTGGTTGATTAATCTCTGAGATCGAAGATAGAGAAGAAGAGAAGAGAAAACACCATGAAGAAGAGGGTGAAGGAGGGAAAGTTATGAAAATAGCTCATTGCACGAGCATTCCTTTTCTAGATCCAATCATCCCCTCGTCACTTTCCATCTAAAGCAATAAGTCCATTTTTATCATGTAAGAATGGAAAAAGAGTACGAAAAACATGTTTCAGAATTGCACCCCTAGTCACATGTCATCACAAAAACTTACTCATCCCGTTTCTTTATCACATGTTGTTTCTAGGATATTGGCTCCTTTTTACTTTTTAATCTTTATATCACTGCTCCTTTGCATGTGTACTTACTGTTAAAATGCTTACACTACATCATATACTGAATCAAACCAGAAACAAGAAAATTGTTATTCTCATTCTTGGCTTGGGGTACTGATTCAGAGTACTGTTGAGGCACCCCTTTACGATAGATCAAGCGGATGCTCATCAACAAAGTCATATAGTTCATCTCCAATTCTAAATCCAAGCATTCTGGCCATATCATTTGCCTTCAATTTAGGCTTGGGAATGTTGTGATGCTTCAACCAGGAATACACAATGAAGACTTTCTTCATGACAAACAGTTCCAACGCCTCCGGGTTGAAAACAATTCCCATTTTCAGATTCATCTGCAGCATAACATATAAACATACCGTGTCAGAATCAAAAACATGTTTTCCCTTTTTCACACACAAGCATGCAGTTCTTAACATCACCTGGTGTGGAACCATCATTGCAGCATACCGAGCCAGTTCTCCAGCTCTCCAATCCAACAAAACTGGCAACCATGGATAGGTAGCATCAAGTCTCACAAACCATACCCTGATATCAGGATACTCTGATAATTCTCTAGGATCATGGGGATCTTCTCTTTTATAGTTGATGGTGAAACCAATTGAGCGTTCAAGAAACTCTTTTGGTTCAACTGCAACATTAACATCACAGTGTAGCATCCAAGTTAACAATGAAGTCATGAAGGTTCATGCATGTATATCCAAAAAGTATCTAAACAACATTGAAGGTTCATACGTACCAGATAAAGGGGATTTCATGCCTGTTGCAGCTTGAAAAGGGGACAAGTCAAGCCGACTAATAATATCATTGTCAATAACAACCTCAAATCGGCCTTCAGTTGGGGGCAGAGGAGGTGCAACTTTTGGTTCATCTGTCAACCAAACTCTGTTCAATTGTAGTATAATACATTTCATCAAATGCATGGAGCACAGTTCATTGACATGAAATTTGGTGCAGTAAGAAAATAACATTTGTTGAATCTTTTATTTGAAACGGATTTAGAAGGCCCTTTAATTGAAATCAACAGTGTACATACATATCTTCAATTTTCATTCTGCACAGTTTTACGTTTTAGTTCAACTTTTATGCACTGTGAGTTCAAAACATTTTACAATTCTCAATCAATCAGAAACCAATATTAACATGAACTTCAAATAGTCACTGTAAAAGATAACAAATCTATACGAATTTATATTACTATATCTAAGTTTCAGAACCTATAATAACCGTAAAAAACTGAGAGAAAAAGTAAGCAATGATTGTGATTGTGTTACCATCATCATCAAACAAGGAGAGGTCGAAGTTTCCTTGGGGGTTGTAGGCAACGGAGACAGCAACAGGTCCTCTCTGATTGAGAGGAGAAGGAATTGGAGAGGTAATAAGGGAAATTGGTTTGCAAGAAAAGCATGAAATTGATGGTTTTGGCAAAGGAGAAAGTGGAAGCAATGGTTTGCATTTGACTGAGGTAATAGCCATCATGAGTCTGCAATGTGTGAGAGTTGCAGGCAGAGAACTGCATAAGCAGTTAATACAGTTTCTATCCACAAAATTCTCTGGCCTTACGTTTTCCTCATACTTCTATCCTCTTCGTCAAATATATAATCAATTTGAAAAATATAGAACATAGAGTTACATTGTATAGAGATATATATGTCAGAAATTCCAAAATATTATTTTAAGTGCTTTCAATTTTATCAGTCAAATTTTTTACCTTCTAAGAAAGAAAATGTTTTGGGTCCTTTTCACTTCAAACTATATTCATTTTTATTTAATCCTTAAATTTGTTAAAATTCAAAATTAATTTCTATATAAATAAGATATGTTATCTGTGTTAGTCCTTTGTACACATAGACTAACGTATTACTTTATAATATAAAGCTACTTTTAGTATTAAAGGCAATTGTAGTCATTATCATACCATATTTTTAATTGTTATAACAGAATAAAATATTTGTCGGTCTTTTATTGTTACATTATCATAGTATTTCCCTTTTTTCGGTAACTTTCGGGAGAAAGTAAATATCAAATAAAAAAAATTGTCATGCCAGCCCAGAAAGTCCATCACTAGCATGGAGCTCACTTGACCACTAAAATAAAAGTTTGCATGTAAATTTTGTACATTATAATTTTAATTTATTATGATTTGGGACCGTTAAACGAGGTCAAGCTAGGTAAATAAGTTTTAGAATGAATACCAACTTTTTGTGCAAAATTAAAATCTTGTAATTATTTTATATAAAATAAAATTTTTTACCTTGTGTTAGGGATGAAATAATTTTAAAAAATTGAAGTATTCATTGTAATTGAATTTTTTTTTTCTATTTTTAAATTGAATTACAGTTTCACTTTTAATGAATCTGAATCAACTTGTCTCAACCTTTTACTTTCTTGATCTATTCGACTTTTGGACTTATGAACCTTTTATATCTTCGACTTTTAGACTTATGAACCTTTTATATCTTGTAATCGGAAAATTTTCAATTTCCTTTGATTTTTTATTGAACGGATATCAACGTACTATTTTTATTATTTGAAATATTTTCTTAAATTCTTTTAATTTTAATTTCATCTTTGAAACATGTTATGATGTTATGTTATTTTCTGTAAGAAAAAAAATCAAATAAAGAAATTAGTTTCCTAAATTACTTCATCCAAATTTACCATTAATTCTTTATTAATCGATATATAAATGCTATTACTTCGAATCTTTAACAAAATTGATTTGAGTTTACTGTTGGAAATTTTATCATTATGGTATTTTTAGTATATTTTTAAAATGAGAAATGTTAGTAACACTTTGACACATTCTTTTAAAGACGCTTACTTATTGCTTACAAATTAAGAAAATTTGTTAGTGTCGCGTCGATTTAATGAATTTCTATTATAATTTTACATGCCTTTATAAGTTTAACCAATATAGAATGCGTGGAACTAATATTGAGGTGTTATCAAATAAACGAGTAGTCTGAGCACTTTAACTGAATTTTTATTAATAATTGGATTTTTGGAGTTGTTTTTATATTAAATTTTGATTATTTATTAATTTTTTAGTATTATTTCTCTGCTGATATCTACTAATTTTAATATTTTAAAATATAATATTGTTTTTAAATATATTAAAATTAATATATTTTAGACTTAATTACTTATTTATTCTCCGGTTAAGTTAAAAAAATTTAACTTAGGGTCGCTTTCATTTGTATCAATCGTTTCAATTTAAAAAAAAAAAATTCTTACATTGATACTTTATTAATGTATAAATATTAACGTTCCTCGCTAAGGGAATTAGTTATATATATAAATAAATAAATATATATATATATATATATATATATTATTTTTTTAAATTAATTAATTCAAAACAATTATAATACCTCTATTTTTCTTTTATGTATACAATAGACCTGACTATCCACAGTTTTTTTACTGTCTTATCTTATTCAATGAGTTAAAATTTAAAACTTATATTAATTTTATTTATTTAAATATGTTTTATTATTTTATATATTTGATGTATCTATAGTTATATATAAGAAGATACATATATGTGGTATACATTTTTACTTTTTTTTTTATTTTACCCTTAATATTATAATTTTCAATCTTATCTTATTTGGTAAGGATAATTATTTAATTGATTTTTAATTTTTTTCATCTTATTTTTTGGTTTCTAACCTCACTCAGAGGTACTTCTTACTATTCTTATTATTTTTATTTTTCTTTAAGTTATTTTCCGTTTCATTATTTTTTTTAATTTTATTATTCACGCTAAGTGAAAGCATGAAAAAAATAAATTCATAGATAGAGATAAAAGGTCAAAACTAAAATTGAAAATGAATTTGAACTTCAGTGTAATTTAAGGAAATTTAAAAACTATACATCTCATAATAATAGTGAAATCCATGTCTGATAATGTCTAAACACGAGAATTGTATCTATAATAATATATAAAGATATTTCTTCTTTTGTATCTATATTTCAAAATACTAATTTTATCTTTTAAAATATAATTATTTACAAAATTTTTGAAAATTGACCATTACTTTTATAAAATTTTTTATAAAATCGTCTATTTTTACTATTTTTTATTTATTTATCAACTGTTATTTTATCATCTTTTCTGATATATTTTACTTTACTTTTAATAAATATAATTTTATTTAAAATATTATAATTTAATAATATTATATTATCATCACATACTAATATAATATTATATATATCCAAAAAATACATACACAATAACAATGACGTGAATGACATGTTAAAAGTTTACTACAAAAGAACTGTTGTAAGATCCACATACATACAGAAGACAGAAAAAGATTATGGAAAAAAAAAAATAGCAGAGCAGAAAATAGAGTAAATAATTGCAGTTTGTTGTACTTTCAAATTTTGATTAAATTTTTACTAAAAATGATTTATATTTTATTTGGTAACACTTCCGAAACTCACATTGTTTTCACTTTTATAATTTAGTTACTTTTACTAATTTTAAATTTTTAACTTACATTCTCTATTTTATTTGTTCATAATTTTGTAGTTATAAAAGTTTATATTTTTTACTAATAATTATTTATTATTTTAAAACATTTTTAACATCTTAATTTACCCTTTATAATCAAATCGACTGAATTTGAAAAATTACAATAATAGAGTAATTAAAAATGCGTACATACAAACCTCGTGTTTATATGCTTAGTAGTTTATAATTTGAATAAAAAGTTATTAAAAACAAATATAAATTACATATTTATATAAATAAATAAAAAACATCTTTTACTACAATTATTTGTAATGAAATGGGACTTTTTCGTTTTTTTTAAATATGTAATTCTAATGGAGCGTTAGTTTTCGTGCACTATGGTTGAATACATAACATTGATAGTTTTAAAATTTTAAAATGTAACAGGAATTTACATTGTGTCTCCATTACTAATATGCTACAATTAAAGGATTCATTTGGCTAATTCATATATTAGGTAATATTTATGATCTAAGTTAAAATCTATATATCTTACGCTATAAGATCTTTTATCTTATTTTAACGATTATTACCGATATTACTTTATATAACTACGAGCTCATTTATCATGGCATCTTTCTGTTGCAGTATTACTTTTTCTTTGGGTTATACACTTTTTTTTTTCTATATGGTATATAAATATAAATATTATACAATTTAAAAATAATTAAACAAGTTAGGCAACTTTTTCCTACATCTGTATAAATTGTTCCATGCATTTTTCTAGATTGTGTAATTCAAAAATTAAAAATGATATAATTTAATTTAAAAAAAAAATTATAGACAGTACAACTTAGAAGAAAAAACTTTTTTAATTGTGTAATTCAAAAGTAAAAAGTTGACTTCCAAAAGTTTAAGAGAATTAAGAAAAAAAAAAACTTGCAGATTGCATAATCGAGTTATTTGACTTGCGATGATTAATAATCTTGAGGTTTGATTTTCGAATTGTGGAATTTGACATTTATTTTAAGAAAAAAATGGTTTTTATTATATTAAAGAAGTCATTTTTCATTTTTGAAAATAGCTTTCAAATTATACAATCCAAATTGTTCAAAAGCATGGTGCAGGAAGAAACTCCCAAGAAGTTAATGTGGTTTGATTCAATTGATATATTCTACGGATCATTTAATCATGTGATAATTTATGTATAATCTTCTTTAGTTTTTATGTGGTAATGTTTCGACTAAAACTTGATCCTCTATTTGCAGACAAAGCTAAAAGTATGATGAGACAATTTGTGCCTCTTTTCATTAAAGTTCAATGTTTAGTCGGTGACAATAATAAGGTCTGTAGATAAGAACATTACCAAAATTTTGCTTCACATAATCTCCATGCAACACTGCACCAATCAATATAAAAAGACACTAACTTTTGGAATACTTGTTTTTTCTGTTTTTCTTCTCATAACAAGCCTCTATACCAGTAAGGATCACTTGATTCATATTAGGAAAATAAGGCTAAACTTTTAAGAAACTTAGAACTAAACTTTTTAACCATAATCGTCTCAAGAGAGCTAAATTTCAGCTTCTGGAAATATGTGGAAAGTGGCAGAACTTGTATTTGCAATTACACCAGTGTAATAATTTTTTATGCAGCAGTCTCACAAAATTAAAACACTTCTGGCCTACCTCATTTTATTTTATTTATCTCAACCCTGTTTGAGTTATTCTATGTACATGTGTGTAAACACATGCATGATATATATATATATATATATATAGAGAGAGAGAGAGAGAGATGTACGTTTTTATTCTGTATACAAAGTTACCAAAACCCTGTTACAAACACAGATAAATATATTTTGTAGATTAGTTGTAGACTCACCAAATATATATGTTGTTACTAGTAGTACTAGATCATGTGGCTATTGTGAAAAATCCTAGACCTGGGATTGATATATATGTTGTTACACATTTGTTAGTGTTGTGGCTCTCACCTTAACCATTTGAGTTGCATGTTCTTCCACATGTCTCTGTAACTGTGTTATCTGTGTCAAGTCTAACATGTCTGTGTTAGTTATCAGAGAGACTAATTGGTTACAGTGTTTGTTGCTTTGCATGGACCTATGAGAGGAAGTGCTGAATGGGCCACATGAAAAGGTTGTGTTGTGTGTGTAAAGTGCATCATATTAGGATACATCACAGTGCTGACAATTCTTGTGAAGAACATGATCCACATTGTGTAAATGCCAAATTAGATATTTGGATAGTGTGGGTCATGTTATGTATGTTGATGATAGCTCAGTAGAAATATGAGGATCCTTTATGAGGAGGCTTTAGTAGTTTCGTGAAATCGTAAAGGTCATCACGCAACTCGACCGACATCATTTTAACGTTGTTTCTTTCAGTGGTGCTGTCCCACATGACATGCTTTCATCAACAAACCAATCTCAATCATCTCATCTTATGTTACTACATTGACCTTTATAAAAGTAACAACAGCAATGCCATTCACACAATTATTGCAATCACAAATTCACACCATTTTACACCTGACCCCTGACTTTCCCGTTTTTAGTTTTTCTGTGGTCCTACTCTAATATTTTTCAATATAGTCACGTGCACAACATGTATGTGTACTCTTGCAGACTCCACCAAAATAAAAATGTGCACATCAGTAGTGTGTATAGATTTATGCAGTGACTCATACCATTATGTTGCATTGCACTTCCTTTCATCAGTTGCAACAACAGGACAATGTAAGCTAGTGCTGCTAATGATGAAGATACTGAGATTTATGACTAATCTTTCACTATATATTGTAAATGTTGATTCAAACAATCACAATTCACATCTGAGGTGTTTGTGAACACATTGTAAATGTAAGATAAAACATGAATTATATACTTAAGAAATCTATCAGAGTTATCTAAAATCTATTATAACGAGATTTGTTGAGGTAGGTGAGAAATGGAGGGTGGTTATTGAAGAGGAAGGTGAAGAGGGTTGAGTAGATGGTGTTGTGGTCATTGAAAACGGCTCTGCACGTGACAAAGGGTTTAAAAAAGAAGGGGTGGGAAATAAAATAGGAGATGTGGGATTAAAGAAGGAGGGGAAAGTGAGGGTGAGGTAGAATTGCAGTGGCTTCTGCAGATAGATCCCCTCGTGCGGCTCACCCGCTGACCCACACTTTCTCATTCTAATCTAACCTCATCATCTCTACCAATTTCTGGATCTTTTGACCTTTGACTGCCACACCATACACACAAACTTTATAGCTTGTATTCTATCATGGAAAAGGATCCTCTACACTCTTCAATTTTCCTCCTTGGATCCCTTGCACGTGACCTCCTTTGCTCATATGATACCATTCTGCTTTTCATGGCACGTGGGGTGGGGGTCACAATCCTTTTCTTCTCTTATAATAACTTCTCTCTCTGTTCGCATTGTTAGATCGAGTACTTATCGCTAGGTCAAAAATCGTAATAAGTTACAATTCTTTTTACTTGTGAATGTAAGATTTGATCGTAACTTATCTTACTTAAGTATGGCTTGATCTTTACCACGAGACAGTTGATGTTGTCTGTGACAATTTGTTGAAGTTGTTGTGTACTAAAACTTCACTTTCTTTTGCTAGCTACTTGGATTTTCATGTTCATTATCATGCAATTTATGCATCATGAATATAGTTATGTTAAACGTGGCTATGAGTTACCAAATTGGCTTAGAATAATGGGTAAAAGAGCTTAGGAGCTATATAGAGCTGAAATTTGAAGATAAGTTAAACCAGGAATCAAGTTGTTTTACTAGTCTTGTTGGTGAAATTGTTTTTCCAAAAGTGACACCACGGAGTGTCAGGTATCACGCCAAGGCTAAGGATCACGTGAAACGGGAATTAGGAAAACCACATAGCAAGGGTAAAGGGTAAAAAAGGGAAAGAGAAAAAACAAGACTAATAATCTCTTATTCGTTCAAACCCCAAGAATAACTCTTGGTTATGGCCTAAAGGCACAACAAGCAATGTCCTCAAAATTAGCACTAAATTAAGCCCATAAAATAATTTGTCGTTAATTTTGCTGGTTAGTGCTTAATGAGTTGTGCCTGTCTGTCAAACGTTTGTTACAAATTTTCTGATAATTATTATAGTACACACAGATTGGTTTAGTGGAGTGGTTGATTGATTGGTTAATGTTGCCCATATTTGATTCCCCAAAAAACATGGGATTTCATCGTACATGTCTTGTTTCAGATTTTAGCTGGCTCAGTTTAGGCGATGCTGCTGCCATCTCTGTGAGCCCATATGCACAGCACATAGCACTAGGAACCAATTTTTGCACTCAGTGGCTGAATAATTTGGCTTCCAAAACATATATATCTTCATTGTCATTGTTTTAGTTAGTCAGAAAATGGAGGATGCGAAAGTTTGCACCATAACTATATCATATTCTTTTGCCTTTGGTTTTGTCTTATTAAAACACAGAACTACCCTTCATTTTTATTGTTCCTACACTTTCTATTCTAACTCACCTTCAGTAGATTAGAATTTTGGTCTGCAACAAAAGAGAAAACTGCCAAGCTGAGACAAAGTGCTAATTCCCACTACCCCACTTCCACTATTCCATAGAATTTCATGGTGTCAAAAATGAAACAATCAAATTGGTCCCATAGATTAACAAAACCTTTAAATTGTTTGTCACTACCATCAGTAACATTCCCAGCTGGATTCGAGTGTTGTTCATAAAACGTGACTTTTTCACTACATGTCATAATCATGGCTAGTTACCTACCTACAAGCCTCCTCAGAATTGTTGCCAAATTCACTCTCCACAATTCAACTCACTGTTCTCAATACTTTAGCGTCTTCAATCTGCTAAACTGTTTATGCATGTGTGTTTATATTCCTTCTACCAAGAAATTGAAGCACTTGATAGGATGAACAATTGTTTTCAGAAGCTTAATTAAGACACAGGGGAGTGACCACAAATGTTATTACTTGAATATCAAATTATTGAATAGTATGAATACTATGTATGAATAAAACCTCACAGTAAACAATTTGTTTTTTTTATAGTAGTGTATCTATGTGTAGATAGAATCGAATTTGTTTTTCTGTTTGCATCAGATAAATGTGAGGTCAATCTCTATTATAAATTTCCACCTCTGAAACAAGTATGCTCTTGATTTCTAGTACTATGTCCCATGCTATGTCCTGCTAAGTAGGTTGATGATTGGTGTCTCTATGCTCTCATTGCTTAGCTTTGAAGTCATACAGTAATATGCATTATTAATTATGCAAAATGAGGAGAACAGAGATGTGCAGAAGTCCAACATATATGGCACAGAGGAAATTAAAGAAACCTTAAAAATAATTTTTGGAGAAAAGGTGGCTCCAAGTTCTGTTCTGACCCTTTTCTTTCCTTTTTTATTCTGCTTTCATTTTTAAACTTCTGCTCAGCAACTGACCGACTTCTCCAAATAATGATAAAAAACCAATAAGAACTAATTCCATTTATATAAAAGACTCACATATGACATTTGTCCTAACAAAACTCAGCTTAAATAAAGTTTCAATTTTGTGTCTGTCATATTAAAAGTAAGGCTAGAAAAGTTTTCCAGTGAAAGAAGGTTGAAGAAAGTAGCCAAAAGTTTTGTAAAATGAATTGGCAATGAGATTTGCAGAAAAATAATGAAAAATGAAACTCCATTTCAAAGTCCAACATCAAGTGGCTATCAGCAACTGGTTGTTTCCAAGATATAGTGAATGAGAGAGAGAGATGGAGATTAATATGATATGAAGAAATAATAATAAAAATTGCAGCCAGTTCAAGGAGAGAGTGGTTTTGTTTAGAAATAGAGCTCTTAAGCCAAGGAGATGAGCAGAGAATAGTTTAGTTTAGGTGGCTAAGAAGAGAATGGGAGACACAGAAACAGCGCGCACGTTCCCCTCATAGCTTAACTTGTTTCTTTATGGCTTTCGGTTTCTCTCTCTTTTATTTCTCTGTCTCTCATATCACAACCCTTCCTCTATTATACACAAATTGTTTTCTACCTATTATTATTATTATTCATGGAATAAATATATATATTCTCTCCTCACTCCTCTTGTGAACCTCAATAAATACTCTTATCTCCCTCCTCTTTTCTCTCTCTCTGTGCTTCTCTCCTTAGTTACTCACTATACCTTGATCACAGCTCGAGGAGAATTTCAAGAGGCACTCTTGCAACTCTTAATTTTCATGATCATGGTCAGTTGAATTCCCTTGATTTTGCTCTCTTTTCTGTTCACACTCTTCTTGATGATGATGATGATGATTATGATTATGATTATGCATGACCCTTTTGGTTATAGTGATGATTCATGAGGTTTGTTATGGTTGTGATGATCGATTATCGCAGGGATACCAAAAGCCTGCATGGTTGGAAGCTCTTTACACAGAAAAGTTCTTTGTGGGGTGCTCTTACCATGAGAACGCTAAAAAGAATGAGAAGAATGTGTGCTGCTTAGATTGTTGCACCAGTATTTGCCCTCACTGTTTACCCTCTCATCGCTTCCACAGGCTTCTTCAGGTTCGCCGTTACGTTTACCATGATGTTGTTAGGCTTGAAGATCTTCAGAAACTCATCGATTGCTCCAACGTTCAGGTATACTTATGGTTAACACACTGGACTCAAATTCAGCTCTTTTTACCACAAATAAGTGAAATTGAGTTTACAATGGTTAATAAAGGTTTGAATTGTGTTGTTTGTTAGGCTTATACTATCAATAGTGCTAAGGTGGTGTTCATCAAGAAGAGACCTCAAAACCGGCAATTCAAAGGTTCGGGAAACTACTGCACCTCCTGTGATAGAAGTCTTCAAGAGCCTTTTATTCATTGCTCTCTTGGATGCAAGGTGCATATTTCCAGTTACATATATATAAACTTTTGTTCTTGAATTATTACACAGTTAAAGAGGAGAAACTAAAACATGTTTGTGGTGTGTTTGTGTGTGTGTAGGTTGATTTTGTGCTGAAACACTACAAGGATCTGTCTCCATATTTGAGGACATGCAACTCCCTACAACTAAGTCCTGATTTTCTGATCCCACAAGAGATGGGGGAGGAGGAGATGACTCGATCAACGGTTGTGGATTGTGATGAGCCAATGAGTTCTTCGTGTTCAGGATCATCAGGGTCAGAGAACAACATGAGCATGTCTTGCACAGAGGTTGTAAGGAAGAGGAGGAGTGGATGGAGCACTGTGTGTGCAAAATTCATGGCCAACACCAATAACAAGGTTTCTGATGAAGACATGGCCACAAGCATGAGTAGAAGAAAAGGAATCCCTCATAGATCTCCACTGTGTTAGCTACACTGATGAATGAATGAAGAAGCACCACCAGCATTATCATCATCACCACCCAGAAAAAAAAAAAAAAAACAACAAAATAATGGATTTATTATTTTATTACTTCTTCAATCTTGAATTTTTTTAATGACTGTGATATGATATTTTGACTGAGGTGAAATGTTCAAAGTTCTCTCTGTCTCTGTCTCTCTCGAAATTGAAGATTTTGTTTAATTAATGACTTGGTCGGGGGTTTTGTCTTAATGGCATCACGTGGTTCCCAATTCCAAGTTATGTCTGTACATTGATAAAAGATATTATTATTATGATCATAATAATTGTGGTTAAATCATAGTCAAGAATCGTGCTTTTGACTAGACAAAATGAATCTAGAAAAGGAACAAAATTGTAAAGGTGTGTTCGTTCATTCACTGGGATGTGCTACATTCTATGCCCATTTCTAAACCAACGGTCATTCTACAGTTAAAACATCAAATAATTGTGCTTCCTCAACTTCTACCTAATTTTAACTTCCAGTGACTATTTTCATCCGATTGCATTATGATTCAATTTTAGATTAAGAAATTTTTAATGTATAGTCTATATTTTAGATTTTGATACAAGGTAAACAATTTTCAAAATTAAATTTTAGTTTAATAATAAAGATGACGAAGAAGGTAAACCGAAAGAGTTACTTAAGGAGGCAAAGTATTGATAAATAAAAAGTAAAAAAATAGGGGTTTGAGATAGTTGATTTTTTTTTTTTAATACTAGAGGTGGGGATTATGTATGAAGTAAATTTTCAATAAATAAAGGAGTGAAAACTAAGAATGATTAGTAAGTAGATTGATAAGATCAAAATCGGTTCAAATTTTGTTGTATATTTTTTTAAAGAAAATTATTGTAATTAATTTAGGTTTATTCATAAAAAATAATATAAGTAATTTAATAGTTTATCTTCATGTATTTATTTAAATTTTTTTCATAATAGATAATTTGTTTATGTTTATATTCTGTGAAGTATAATTTTTATTATAGATTTTGTGTAATTTTTCATATTTTGTTTTTTTTAGAAAATTTTTATGTGATGACAAATTTTTGATGATTTATTGGATATCAATATAATTGAGATATCAAAATTCATAATAATAATTAACATGATTTTAACTAAATATCAAAAGTTTTACTTTTTGTTATTCTTTATATTTCTTTTAATGGCCATTTTTTAAAATATTTGTACTTATTTATCATTTTAAAGTTCAATATAATATTAATTGTAATTTTACTATGTTTGTAAAATTAGATTACAGTAATTTAATATTAATTGTTTTATCTAATTAATAATGCATAACTGTTTTGAATATTTTTTTTACGAAAATAGAATGGAGCTCCTTAAAATATTGTTATAGAAAATGATGAGAAGTAAGAGAAATAAGACCTATAATATAAATTTTATTAAATCTCTTTTAGTATTAAGTAATTAAAAATTTTATATTTTTTTATATGTAAGGTTATTTGGTTAACATAAATATAAACGATGAGCAATTAAGTTAGTTAAAAATTAAAATCGATAGTATATAAATAGGATAATAGATGACAAAGGCTACATTCTACATTATATTTATTTTAATGAAACTCATTTAGCCAAGAAAGTGAAAGGTACAATAAAAAACACTTTTAATTTTTAATTAGGCTTAAATTTTAATTGAAATTTCTTTAATAAAAAAGGTGAATAGGTGTTACAACTAAAAAAAAAAAGAAAATTTTTAATCATAAGTCGTAAATTATGGAATGGTAACACAAATCTTAGATTTTACTTTCTACAATAAAAAAATAAATTACTAAATTAAAACCAATTAATCTGTCAATATTTTATTACACTTAAATTTACAAAATTAATGACGTCGTGAGTTCCTTAAAATCCTAACCACAGAAGTTGTAAAGGTATAAAAAAAGTGTTTTATTTTAATTACTTTTTTAATTGATTAAAAATGGGGTAACAGAAAACACACCTTTAGTTTTAATTGAATTTGAATTTTGTTTTAATTAAAATCCTATTTATCAACTTCCATCGGTCTTTATTTTAATTGAAATTCATTGAAGAAGGTGAAAGTTCAACGATGTTGCATATCACAATACCAAAAAGATAAATTTGTAATTGTATTAAATTTCAAGTTAAAAAGAAGGAATTTTAATTGTATTTATTTTTAATTGGATGCTGGTGTGATTGATAATACATATACCAATGAATTTTAATTGCATTAAATTTTAATTAAGTTTAGGTTTTGATTGAACTAAATACATTCAGGTGGTATAGTATAAAAAATATGATTTACACAATCTTACCATTTTGTTCACCTATAATATTTATTATGATTATGTCTAGGATCTAATTTTTAAATAATATTTAAAATCGTTTTACTAATAAAATTTTGGTTTTAACTAATAATTGTGTCTAGAATGATATTGGTAACCTAATAATTTGTAATTAAGCTTTACGATTAAAAATGTTTGATTTATGATAATGTATGAAAGAGTGATGAGGGCCTTAAAATTTTGAAATACTGTTGGAAAATTTAACATTGGAGTAGTGTACAGAGTAAGTTTTATATCTTTCTTTGGTTGTGTGTTTAATAACTTTTTATAACAATTATTTGCTAAAGATTTGAATATATACTTTTTACTATTTTTAAACTTATCAATTATGTTTTTTTATAAATTTAATTTAATACTTTTTTTATTAAATTGAATAAAAATATTAAGAACATAAGGATATGTAATTATGTTGTTTATGTGAATGACGCGTAACATCATTTTGTGAGGTAATTATGTACACGTTATGTTTTTTTTAAAAGGATGAAACCTATTTGAGAATTTAAAAATTAATAATGTTTTTAAAAATTAACTTAAAAGTAATAAAATAAACTAGTTTATTATATATATATATATATATATATATATATATATATATATATTACTTATTTTTTAAAATTTATTATATAACCGGTGCTTTATAAATTCAAATTACGTAAAACGTATTTAAAAAATTCAATTTTTCACATTGTTTACTTGTAACTCATGTATAACGTTTCAACTTAATTGTTAATATAAATGTCATAAATAACTTATGCTTTGACTTTATTTTAAAAATGCATTAATAATTGTGTTTAAAACTTTATTCAAAACTCACTTTTAATTAATAAAAAAACATTCATATTGGAACTTGATGAAGTTAAATTTAATTTGTAATTTTTAAAAGTGATAATTTGTTAAATATTGGTGGATTTAATTTATTTTCAAAATTAAATATCTAAAAAAATGATAGGTTTGGAAAATGATAAATCAATCGATATTCTTAATTAATCATAAAAAAATAGATTACATTCCAAATGCATTTCTAGCTTAGAGGATAATGTTAAAAATTTGTTAAAAATTTCAGTGTTACTTGTTTCAAGCGAAATAAGTTTGTCAAAGTTAAAATAAAAATTTTATAAATTCAAATATAAGATTTTAAAAAAAAATTATAACAATTATAACATTTGTCTATAAATTATTGATATATAAATATTTGAAACAATATTTAAATAAAGTTCAATACAAAATATACATTTAAATAAACTTAATTTTGTTAAAAATATCAATTATAATAAAAATACCATTGTAAAATTTATATAAAAATTAAATTTGATATAGGAATGCAATTGATTCAGTTTTAAAAAAAATGGGACCAAATGGAGACAAAATAACAAATACAGGGACTACATTGAGATTTTTCACATTCAATAGTGACACGTGCCACTACCACTGCCACATCATTGACATGTGACAATTTTTAATTTTTTTTTAAATTAAAAAAAAATTAAAAAAAAACATGTGGCACATAATTAACATCGTTACTGTGCAACTAACGGAAAGAAACTTATTGCAATGAATTTTCTAAAATAAGAACTCAATTGAGTCAAATAAAAATGGGGTCTCACTACAAAAATAGAAGCTCTGGAATGATTTAACCTTTTATTAATTTGTATAGGTGTAGAGTAAAAATGAACTGTGGATGTATCATCATTCTTTGAAAATAACTAACTTTATAAAGTAAAAGTTAAACTAAGTCTTATTTTTTCGTGAATGGGAGCTTGAGACACCATTCTCTTCTTCCTTCACTCACTTATCTTTTTGTTGCGATGTATAACAAGAACTGCGACCACTATGTGAGATTTATATATCATAAAACCATCGCTACACATTAGATTCATTGTAATCCAAAACATTGTCTCTTTCACGGACATTCCATTTCATCACTTTTACTTACCACCAATTTCACTATATCCACATGTTAAATAACCACACGCAGCCTTATTACCTGGACGCATAGGATGTGAAATTGGGAGGTTTTTAGGGTTTTTTAAGAGTGAGGTGCAATAAGTAAAAAAGGTAGTTAGGTGTAAGAAAAAATATCAATTAGTGACATGTGTTTTTATTTTAATACGAGGGTTGGTGAGCTGCGTTGGCTTACCACGGATTCAATCCAGATGAGTCGGGTTCTTAGTGAGTCGGGTCCTATTTTGTTTCATACTAAAATTTGTAAATTTTATCTATATGTTGGCTAGAAAAAAACAACCTTACCTAACTCAAATACAAGTCCAACATAATAACAAACACTTGTATGACCTTTTATTTACGGGTTGGTGAGTCAATCTGGTTCACTACGGGTTCCATCTGAGTAGGATTCTTGGGAGATCGGGTTAAAAATTAATCTGTATTGAAATTTGTAAAAATAATTTAACTTAACTTAGTCTAAACTCGTAATAGACCAGATTAACTAATGAGTTTTAATCCATTTTAACAACTCTAATAATATATGTCATAAATATAACTTGTAGAAGGACTTATTCATTAAAGATGAGCTAAAAAACTATAATGTAAATATTCTAATTCGCATTTTATATATATATATATATATATATATATATATATAATATTACTATTATATCGGTTGTATATTATATATTTTTATCATTAATTATAAGATTAAATAAGTTTTTTTACTAAATTTAAGGATGTGTTTCATCCTTAAAATAAATTTGTAATTTTTTTATTTTTATCAAAATAATGCAAAAATGACATAATTTTATATTGTGTAATATAACTTAAACATATATTTTGTTAAAAATAATGCTTTACATGACTTTCCTTTAATAAAAAGACAACATATAAATATAATTTAAAGACAAAATGCAATTTTTAGAAAAACTTTAAAAATAAAAAATATATTTACCCCTTAATTATATACAATACCAAACTTAAAATTATGACCTCCTCTTAACTTTTTGAAGATTTTTTTAATTGTGTTTGCAAAGTTCAAAATCATATTTATTATCTTTTATTAATCTTATTCTTTTTTATATTTTAAATTTTTTAATAATTTATTAGACAAGGAGATGACGACGCAAAATATTTTAATTTTTATATCCATTAACTAAAAAAATATATCTCATTTTAATCTATCCCCCACCGTTAAATCATAAAAAATATATGGGATTAGGTTGAACCATTATGATTAAAGAAGAAAAATTATTTTTTGACTATTAAATTTTAACAACTTTCTCTTATAATCTTAGATGTCATTTTTTAAGTGATCTTATATTTTTGTATTTTCTCATTTTTAATATTCCAAAATCATTTAAAAAATATCACCTCGTGTTGTAAGACAAAGTTGTCAAAATACGATTTTTCTTCTTAAAGAAACTATGAGCCTTGACCCATCTTCTTATAAGACAACCTGTCATTTTTTTTTCTTTTTAACTTTTGAATTATATATATATATATATATATATATATATATATATATATATGTTTATATCTTATTGATTTGTTTGTTTTTTTTAGTTGATTTATTATATTTTTTTTTATATTATTTTTTTTT
>Ga0099822_1000810_pt1 | contig 32825 bp, 29 predicted proteins | sample CowpeawhiteBW_FD_76839 | JGI IMG/M metagenome (GOLD analysis project Ga0099822, IMG submission 76839) | Root nodule microbial communities of legume samples collected from California USA - Cow pea white BW | ecosystem: Host-associated > Plants > Roots > Nodule | place: USA: California | collected... | reverse complement strand
GTCGTATTCTTTAGAGTAGGACAACCTCTTGGCTTTCTGTCTTCTTGGCCTCTCTTCACTTTAACACATCACTTAGTGATGTTTTATTGAGTTTTCATATCTTATGAGTTAGATTTAAGGTTAAATTATTCTAGAGGTCTTTATTTTTGTAGCAAAATTTTAAGTAGGTTTCCCATTTTTATTTGATTAAATTGAGTTCCTATTTTGAAAAATTCGCTACAATCAGTTTCTTTCCGTTAGTTGTATGGTGTTAATTATGTGCCACGTGTCAGCACATGTTTTTTTTTTTTAATTTTTGAATTTTTTTTGAATTTTTTTTATAATTTTTTTAAAAAAATTAAAATTGCCACGTGTCAATTTGACATTGTGCCACGTGGCAGAGATAATGTGATGTGGCAATGACAGTGCCACGTGTCACTATTGGATGTGAAAAATCTCAATGTAGTCTCTATATTTGTTATTTTGTCTCAATTTGATCCCAATTTTTTTAATTGAATCAATTTCATCCTTATATCAAATTTAATTTTTATATAAATTTTACAATGATATTTTTATTATAATTGATATTTTTAACAAAATGAAGTTTATTTAAATGTATATTTTGCATTGAACTTTATTTAAATATTGTTTCAAATAGTTATATATAAATAATTTATAGACAAATGTTAGAATTGTTATAAATTTTTTTTAAATTTTATATTTGAATTTATAAAGTTTTTATTTCTACAACAACTCTAACATTTATCTATAAATGATAAATGATAGATATATAAATATTTCAAACAAAATTTAAATAAATATCAGTGCAAAATATATATTTAAATAATGTCATATTGACAGTGGCACAATGTCAGATTGACACATGACAATTTTAATTTTTTCAAAAAAAATTAAAAAAAATGTTAAAATTTAAAATTTTTTTTAAAAAATTTAAAGGAAAAAAAAAATCACGTGCTGACACATGGTACATAATTAACACCGTTATTGTACAGCTAACAAAAATAAACTGATTATAACGAATTTTCCAAAATAGAGACTCAATTGAGTCAAATAATAATAGAAAAACCTAAAATTTTCCTATAAAAATAGAGACATATAGAATGATTTAACCTACATTTAATTGTCTTTCAATATGTGACTGATATCTTTCTGCACAATGATATCATTACCATCGACTTTCATATTATCTTTTTCTTAAATACCTGCTTATTTAATATTTTGTACTTTAAGCTTGTCTTTTCACGTGAAGGGTCTCAAGTGGCTGTCGTTGTTGGAGCAACTTCAATTATTTCACCAGGTAACACAATTGTTCTTTCTAGATTGCAATTGGTGGTGTTTCGATTTTTTAGTTCAATATCCTGTAAGTATTTATTTGTCCAATTTCAAATTAGTGGAAGTTTAATATAAATCAAATCATCAAAGTTTAAACCATAATCTTCCGTTTTGATTTGCTTCATTTTAATAAAATCTTAAATAGGTGATTTTACTTAAGATGAAAATTTTCCGTTGCCTCCACCTTCCGTTTATAGATGATCTATTGAAAGGAAATTTTTTATTAAATAGACCTTTAAAAGGGTGTTGCTGCTAAAGTTTTTAGCATCAAAATAACTAATGAAATATGTTTTTGCAAATTGAGGCATGATTTTATCAGTAAATTTATAATCTGTTTTCAGTGAGGTTATATGTTCACCTACATATGTCTACAATCCACAAAAGAAAATATTGAATACAATTTCTTTGTATATAAAGTTTCTTGCTTTGATTTGGGTGGTGCTTCACTTTGGTACTTCAGTTTCCTGCTTGTATTTAACATGTTTAATTCTGTGTGAATAAATTTTGATAAATGATAAATAGTTCACAAAGTATAGAAAAACATGTGTATATGTAAGATCCAGAAAATTCATACAAATAATAATTAATAAAGTATAAATAATGGTGGGTTGAGAATACCTTTACGAACTTTCTTGATAAGCCCTAGACAAGGAATAGTATTGGCTCAAATAGTTGAGAGTACTTTGTCATGTCTAGAGGATTGGGGTTTGAGTCATTTTTGTGTTTATTTAAATGTGTTTTATTTTACAAATATATTGTAAATGCAGAAGTATATGACATAACATGGTATATATGCGTGAATTTAACATGAAATATATGATAACTTGGTGGTTGTGTTTATGCTTGAGGGGTGGAAGGATGTGAGTTTGAACTTTAGTTAGCATGAGTTATACTTTTTCATGTTTAATGTTTTTGCTAAAGAAGGAAAAACCTAGAAATTCTAAAGCTACTTTGAGAAACAATAGTTGGGGAAGTAAAAACACAAGTTAATGGCCACTAACCTTAACTTTTAATTAATTTTCGTTTTAATATATATTTTTTATTTATTTTGGGGGCTGGAAATTGAGAGGGAGAAGAGAGTGAGTGAGAAAGCAAAGAGTCATAAAGTGTGGTAGTAAGGAAAGGCAGAGAGAAACGAAATTGCAATTGAGGGACCGAAAAGGAGTGCTGGAAAGGACTTCTTAGAGTGGGATCAAGGGTTTGAGACGAGAAAGGATCATTGAGAGTGCACTAGGAGCAAGGAAACCTAGTAAGGGGAGTTGTCCATACTTGTTTAATTTCGATTATCAAGCGTTTGGGACGAGAAAAGATCATTGAGAGTGCACTAGGAGCAAGGAAACCTGGTAAGGGGAGCTGTCCATACTTGTTTAATTTCGATTACATTGTTATGCATGAATCATAGTCTGAGTGTTTGATTTCCTGTTCAATTTAAGTTGTTTTCGTGAATTCTGGGTTTCTGCCCAGAAACCGCCTGGCGACTATAAAGGCCCGCCAGGTGACGCACCCATTGTTCATGATTTTTCTAGGTTATGTGATGAACCGCTTGGTGGCAAGGAAGGACCGCCATGCGGCGTGAACTGGCAAAATGCGTTCTTGCTTGATTTTTTGTTTTCGTGATGCGTTGAGTGTTCTGCGATAAATGGATCCTTGTTGATATATTTGTTGCTATAATCGATTGATAATAATTACCTTTTTCTTTGATTTTATGATTTGAGGGGTTGATGAACATGAGGGTCATTAAGGGTTTGTCAAATGGATGCGAAATGGTAATATCTTACTATTTAATTTGTGTATGATTGGATTATCAGAATAATTGTATATGAGTGTCTAGCGAATAAGTGATTGGGTGCAATCCATCGGTCTTAGGAGGTCGAATCGAAATTTTGGGGGATTTAGGATTTCTGCAGGTGCAAGGAAATCTGGAAAATCTAGAATCCTAATGCACCGCGTGGTGGTATTTGTGTGCCGCTAGGTGATGAAGGGCAGCTAGTAGCGGGTTTTAGCTGGCTTAGTAGAAAAAATGAAATCGTGGGGCATTGAGGACGAGGCTTGCTTGAAAATTTAGATGATTGTATAATAAATATGGGTTCACTTGGATGTATTGATGCATGAGTTAGAATTATGGATTATATGAAAATAGTAGTGGTTTGAGTTATGGAAAATAAACAGAACCATTAGGTACTGTTATTGTTAGTAAACTATTTGCATTTTAAAACTTTAGGAGTTAGCTATTTGGAAACACTCCATGTACTTATATTATCTATTACCTTAATCAAATAATTGGTAAGGTGCATCTAAGTAGGTGTTGGTTGTCATTAGGCTATATTTATAAATATTGAAATAAGGCATAGTGAATCTGGATATAAGAATAACATTAGGTGGATTGATGTTGGTGAAATTGCATGCATGATTGTATGGCTGGCATAAGTCCACACGTTTCATATAGATGCATGACTACTTTCAAAGGATGTCAATTTTCCATGTTTGGATGCATGTGTACTTACTTGAATTGATGTTTAGAAATTGTGGTGATGCAATTTGTAGTATGTTAGCTGTGATAATGTGTAAGTGGCATGTTGGATGTGTAGAGATGATTGCTTACTGTGTTAGAACCAATTCTGCAGTGCCTAATCTAGTAGAATTCAATTTACTAGTGTGATGCCTGGTGGTGGATAAGCTTCTGCCAGGCGATAAGTCACGAATAGAGGGGACAATGGTCGCGTGGCACTTGGCAACAAGGGATTACCGCAGGCGGTCTAGAGCACGTTTTCGCTTGGCGGCGCTTAGGAAATGCTAGGCGATAGTGGTCAGGGATATGCTTGATTAGTTATGAGTGGGGAGGTTCATAACGAAGATGTGAGATGTGTGATTGATGTGGGTAGGTTCATATCTTTTGTACTCTTGTGTTGGGATACAAACGGGGAGGTTTGTATGTTCCGTGCTTACACTTGAGGCTGCTATGAGCAAGGAGGTTCATAGTAGGTGTTCACGCATGTTGGACTACGAGCGGGCATGGTGGAACCCCTTGCATGAAGATGAAGAAGAGAGCTCCATGGATGAGTGATGATTGGCGGAAGCTAGATGAAGGAGGGAGGTAGATCTCGGCTATGGAGTGAAAAGGTGAGAATTGAATTCTATTTTAGAGAAGATAGAGGAAGGTGGCTAGAGGAGATGATTCAATCCTCTAGCTTAAGTGACTCTCAAAAGGCAATAGGAGTGGGATGATCTCAACACTGGGCATCTATGGCTTAAAATTTCAAGAGTGATTGCAATAGCTTAAAATTTAGGCTTTTATATGAAAGCAAATACATATAAGCACTCTTAGCCCTTGGATGAGAATGACCTTCAATCTTGGCCGTGGAAGATGGCTTGGAGGAGGAGCAAGGCTCACGGCCATTGGATGATGCCTTAGAAAAGGAGGAAACATTCCTAACCCTTGGATGCATTGGATCCGTGAGGTGTAGGAAGGAATGTTGACTTCCACTTAGTCCACCTTGGACCTTGGATAGCTCACGACCAAACCTCCCATTGGGCTTAGACAAGCCCAATTTTAGCAATTCAACTACACATTGTTTGACTTATTATTCTAGAAAGCAAGGCCTAAACAATGGGCCAATCTTATTGCTATTCTATTGCTCTTTGATACACCTCTTCAAATCTTCACATCTTCTTTGGCACATGTGAAGAGTGTGAGAAGGTGATGTGGGTTTGGGCCATCTTGGATGAAGCCCAATTGGATCTTTTTGAGCATGCCCCTTGGTATTGGGCCTCTTGATGGGCTTGGACTTGAAGGTTTACCTTGGCTTGATGCTGGGCTTATTGGGGTCATATCAGGGCAAGTTTGTAGAGTTGGACTACGGGTGGGTAGGTTCGTGGGAGCATGATAATCCCTAAAGACCAATATGGTGAATGGATCTTTCTCATATATGTTATGAGATTGAGGTAAAGTGTAGGATGTAGTTGATGAATTAAAACTGAATAAGAGGGATTGGGTGAGGGTTAAATCTATTATTTATTTATTGTGTTATTTTTTGTCTCAGCTCACCCTTTCTGTTTGTGTTTGGCGATGATCATATGACTTGTCACGCGGGAGCAGATGTGAATCCAGGTGAGCATGCTGATGCATAGAGACGGAGTAGGGCAGACTATGGGAGGATTTTTCTCTATGTTTTACTTTAGGCATTTTTTAATAAATTTTTATGATGTTTTTCTCTACTATGAACTTGTAATAAAGATGGAGCAGTGTAATTGAACTGCAATGATATAAGTTTTAAATTTTCCCACGCTTGGGAATTTTATATATTATTTTAAATTCCAAAAGAAATTATATGATATATGATTTATCTAGTAATATCCACCCAGGGTGTTACAATATAGATGCATAACACTTTTATACATTATGGAAAACTTCTTTGAAAACTACATTTGTTGTAGATGTCAAAGGTTTTCTCCCATTGTCATGGATTAAAATTTTTAAATCCTTCTTATTTTTCACCTTAGAAATTGCAACATAAAGTTGTCAATGACTGAAAAATGGACTTCGCAAATATAGGCCAATGAATTCCGAAGATTGTCCATGAGATTTGTTTATGGTCATAACATAAGATAACATAATTGAAAATTTCTGACTAGCTTAAATGGCCATGGAGATTGTGATGGTGACATAGACATACATGGAATGTAAATATCGGTTCCTTTTGTTCTTCCATTAATAATCTTTGCTCCTACTACATGGTGTGCAAGTATGGTTACTATCAGTCTGCTTTCATTTTACAATCCTTCAGATTGATCCAAATTTTTAAAAGCATTATTGCTGCCCCAACCTTTAGTTTAATACCATGGTTTGCTAAACCTGATGTTCTCAAAGAGTTTATAAATTCTAGAGTAATGCCTTCATATGGGTCATCTTCCATAATATTAGATGTATCAATAAAATTAGAGCTAAGATATTCCTTTATTTGACCTAATTTAGATGATGTAGTTTGTACTATTAGTAAACTTAAACAATTAACAAAATGAATATCTTATAACTTATAAAAATTGTTTCGTTACTTGGAATTTTTTGCAAGACAAATTCGTTGATTTCATCAACTATTTCAATCCTTCTAGCTAGCACCGCTTTGGATATAAAAAAGTTTTCATCTTGGTAGTTGTCCTATAATGTTGGATATGTACTAAATGTTGGCATAAGCAAGCTTGAAGCAAAGAATTGATAAAGCCATGTGCACATAGATCATAGGTGTTTGATGAAGATTGATGAAGATCCACTTCAAGATTAAGTTTTTAGTGTGTTAAATATGGAAATAACATGTTAAATGTAATGTTTTAGTGCTATATCATGTCGGTAGGCTATATGACATAGGTTAGATGTCTTGTGTGACTTTGTGTGTCTCTTTTAATCTGTTAAAATAGGTTTTAACAAGTTAAAAGGCTTGCAGTATATAGTTTCTGGTATAAATGCATTCAATTAGTTGATTTATTTTTCAATCGATTAATTTCACTTAAATCAAGTGAAATTAGCTAACTGTATGGAAAATTCAATCGACTGATTTCACTTAAACCAAACTATATATGTTGTGTTTTCGAGAGCAGAGTAACGTTTCTGAGTTTTTGAGCACGAAACTTTGTCATTCTTCTCTAAAAAACTCTCTCTACAATACACAGCTGCAACTCGTTATTTGAAGATCTTGGTTGATCTTGGAGGCATTTTGGGTTGTGAGTAGCTTGAAGAACACATGTATGGTTGACTAGGGACAACCACCATCAGGTTTGGATGTTCTTGTGCCTCTGGTTGGTTTGCCTGATGTGATTTCAGGTTTGTAAGTGTGATTCTTGAAGGGTGTGTATATAAATTTTTGTGTGAGTCAAAAATCTTGCGAGTTTCTTTGTTCAAAAGTGTAATCTTGGTGTGTGATTTGTAAAACTTTTGAATATAGTGGAAACCAGACTCAGGTTGTCCTGGTAAACTGGATGTAGCTCTGTGATTGAGTGAACCAGTATAAAAACAACTGTGCAATTCTCTCTCCCTCATCTCACTCACTTTTAATATCTTTAAAAACTCAAGAAAACCAAGCAATTCATTCTTTGGTGTGATTTAATGCGTTCTCATGTAATCTGAGACTGTATACTTGTTAAAAATATTGATTGGAACAAGTCTTGTATGTTAAAAGACTATTGTTTGAGTTAAATATGCGAATTTTGCTTTCTGCATAAATCTCCAATATTTTAGCCGACTGATTTGTCTTTTTAATCGACTATTTCATAGCTCAAGAACAAATTTGTCTTTTTAGACCCTAGCCATGTTATCAAGACTCAGAAGATTAACTTTTCGGGTGGGAAGTAGTAGAAGAGGCCTTATGATAGACCTTAGTAGTCGACTTCGAGTGGTGTGAAGTGCTTCGAGTGTGGTAGTGCACATTACAAAACACAACTACAATAAGCTAGGGCACTTTGCCAATACTTGTCCTGAGAGAAAGGCGGTGGGTGGGTCGTAACAACATAATTCTTCCAATGACACCTTACCTGATATACCAAATATTTTGTAAATATTTGGTATTGAGGAATATCAAGGCATAATCTAACTATTGAGATTTGTCATAATTATCATTAATATGTGAATATTTTCCACAATAGATGTATCTTAGAATACTTTTTTGTCTTTATGGTGATGAGGCTAATTGGGTTGCATTACTTAGCATCATCTATTGGGTCAGGTAGGTACATAACCCCTTAGTCTCGGGAGTTTGATTGGTGTGTAAGGCATCCTTGTTGTGGTGCTGATTGACCACTTGGCCGAGTTGTGGTTGACTTTTACAATGTTGTAGGTGGATAGGTTGTTTGGTCAGACTATATGTGGTCATCTTTGACCTTGTAGATGGATTGGCCACTTTGGACTGTTGATTTGGATAACGCTTGATGCTGCTTTTCTGAGCAAACTTTATACTGCCAATTTGGGTAGGTTTTAGTGTGTGTTGTCGACTTAGGTAGGCTTTAATATGTGCTACCAAGTTGGACAAACTTTTGTATGTGTTGCCCAGTTAGGCTTAATTTGTGTTATCGTCTAGGTAACTTAGGTGCCACATTTGTAAGCTTATGTTGTCGTCTAGGTAACTTATTTGCCACGTTTGTGGGCTTTTTTTACTATCTAGGTAACTAGGTGCCTCATTCTGGAGGGCTTAATGATTATCGTTACTAGTTTAAGTAACTCAGTGTCTTATTTTAGAGAGCTTTATGATTAAGATGCATTTGTCTAGAGGGCTTCGATTAAAGTGCCTCACTTTGGAGGGCTTAATGTTACTAGTTCATGTAACTCGGTGCCTCTCTCAGTATGGCTTTATGATTAGGACAGTAAGATGTGTCTCTAAAAACCTTCCATGGTAAAATCCAACTTAGGGACAAAAACCAAGCGAAGGAAAAGGAGTACACACATCCTTGTACCTTAGCGACAATACATCTTTGAGTGGGTTTTATTCCACGCCTTCCATAATAGTTTTTAATACATCTTTGTGTGTGTTGTTGGAACATGCTTTAACTCGTGCTATCGACTTAGGTAGGCTTATGTGTTGCCATCTTAGCCAAACAATTTGATTGTGAATGTTTTTCCTTGTGTGTCTACAAGAGGGGCCTAGGGAAGGAAACCTCCCTTATGCTTGCTACCTTTTTCGCTCTTGTAAGTCTTTTCGTCCTTTAGTTTTCTTGGTTTCTTTCTTCATAGTTACTCTCTACAAAGTTATGCGGCGTGTGATCGTAATTTTGAGACCGCTAGTTATCTCTTGGACCTTTGTCTTTAAGCTTACTATTAGTGGATGTTTGTCCTCAAATTAGTTTTCCATTTAGTTCTTCTATCTTTCCTTTTGCCTAAAGTCACGAGCATAATCAGACTTTCTTCAGACCAAGTCTTCCTTCTGGAATATTGTATCTTGAATCCGGGTATTGTAATGACGAGTTTGCTATCTACTTATCCACTACTTTGACTATCTCATCAAGTTTGATATCTCGACTATTTTTTGAGTTCATTGGGTTGTCTTTTGTTTAGCTTTTATTTGCCTGACATGGACTATCGGCTCAAGGATCTTCAAATCGAGTTCTATTATATCCTAATATTGGAATTTTGAGTTATTCTAGCTCATATACTCAGGTACATCGAACTACTTTTATATTTGGGAACTTGAACGTTGAGTTCAATAAATTTTTTCTGTACTCGAATATTGAAACACCAACTTGCTACTGTACTCGACATTGGAATGCAAAGTTGTTATTGGACAGCACTAGAACGCTAAGTTGCTGTTATACTCACTAAATTCTTCATGTACTCAAGTATTGGAATGTCGAACTACTTTTGTACTCAACCAATGGAATGCAAAACTGCTCTTGTACTTAGGCAATGGAATGCAACATTGCTCTTGTACTTAGGAACTGGAATGCCAAGTTTATTCCTGTAGTTAGACACAAGAATGTCGAGTTGTTGTTGTACTCAGGGATTGGAATGCCGAGATACTCTTGTACTCGAGCACTGGAATGTCGAGTTGCTCTTGTACTCGGGCATTAGATTGCCGAATTGTTCTTGGATCGATCAAAATTGTGGACTTGTTAGTTAGCAATGGTGACAATGATAACTCTTAATCATCTTGCTCATGGTCATTAACTATGGTTGGCAAAGTCCCATATGGTAGTTGGGGTATATCTCTGAGTGTGCGGTGTTGATCACAATCAAGAGATACCCAAGGCGTTAGGTTGTGCATTACTCCTCCACTATTAGGGTTATGATCATAGTGACTGCTTTATTTGGAGGACGCATTCTGTAAGTTTTGAAATGGTTGAAATGCCAAGAAGAGGGGGCGTTGAATTGGCTAGTTAAAAATTTAGGTAACCTTTAAAGGAAAAAAACTATCTTTAATTGAAGCAACCCAACCAACAAGTAAGGATGTAAACACCTCTAGACAATACACTTTCAACCAATAAAAAACAGAGTTAGTCGATTGATTTTACTAAACAAATTCTATACTGGTATAATCAATCGCCTGAATCAGAAAAATAATCGACTAAAATACTGGAAAAAATATAGAAATGCAGATTTGTGATTTAAAGCACGAACAATGTAAAAGATCAATCAAGATAGGTTCCAATGAGTTATACAAACATACTAAGTGTTGTAGATGCCACCAAAACACTTAAGAATATAAAAAAGATGGTTTAAATCCAAATTCTTTAAACTTTAAATGATAATGCAAGAGAGAAGGGTTAGAGAAAAGATTGGTACACAAGATTTTTATACTAGTTCACTCAAACCTGAGCTACATCCAATTTGTCAAGGCAACCTGAGCTTGACTTTGCACTATTTCAAAAGATTTACAAAGTTTACACCCTTACACTTTCAAAATATGCAAAAACAGACACAAAAGACTCTTCAATCACACGAGAATCACAACAACACAACAAGACACCTCTTGTAGACCTAGAAAACCACCAGGCACACACACAGAACTTGAGAAAGATCGAACCTTAGTGGTAGCACAACCTTGCCTACCACAAACACCTTCTCCAAGCTTAAAAACATAGCAAAATGCTCTAAGAATTGATCCAAGATCAATCTTCACCAACTGCAATCTGTATGATCACGAAAGAGAGAGAATTCCTAGGTTTCCATATAAGTTTTGTGCTAAAAAATGGTCTTGCTACCTCTCTTTCGAAAAATACAGCTCTTATAGTCAAACTGTTATGAAATTCAACAGGTTGATTTTTAAATCAATCGGTTGATTTTTAAATCAATCAGTTGATCACTTAACTTAAGTGAAATCAATCGATTAAAAAAATAAATAAATTGTTTGAAAAGTCACAATTTAAGATTACTGCAACTAATCTTTTAATCTCTTAAAAATCCATTCAATAGATTAAAAGACACATTTTAACCTGTTGAAAAATATTTCAAGAGATTAAAAGACACACTAACGACCGTATACATCTAATAAATTCTAAATAGTCTATAAAGAGAATTACAAACTTTTAGCTTGTTTTCCTAATGATTGATCCATATGGAGGGCATGTGTTCAAAGCTTGTTCAACATGAGCAACATCAAATCTCCATGACTTCATCAATGAGGGCATGATTCTAATGCAATGGCTTCAAGTTACTTCAACAAAGCTTCATCAAATCTTCAAGAAACATACCATCCAGGCTTCGCATGTCAACACATTCCTACAATGGACAGACTTAAGAACGTTGTCTTTTTTAGACAAAGTTTTACTTATTAAAACCCTTTTTACAAATTTCCTTATAAAAATTCATACTTTTGATTTAATGAATTATCCTTAACTAGGACACTAACATTTTGATAGAGAATATTACTTGTACTCTGGAATTTCTTCTTGTACATTATGTATATTGATCTATTAACATTTTCATGCATTGAGGAGTTTATGGTCATAGTGGTTACGACCGATTTGTATCTTATCATCATTTTTACTTCATCTTCGAGTTAGAGTCTTAGGCTCTCAAGAGCCGAGCTATTATGTCCTTGTTGGAAACCTCCAGGTTTTGATAAAAGAGAGGAGAAATCTACTACCTTATGCATCCCTCTTAATGCTTTTGAAATAAATCTCAAATGGCTCTGCATCCGAGGTTATGCGTCACTCTTAATGCTGATGAAATAGATCTCGAACGCCTCTGCATCCGAGGTTATGTGTCGTTTTTAACGCTTTTGAAATAAATCTTGAATGGCTATGCATTGGAGGTTATGTGTCACTCTTAACGCTTTTGAAATAGATCTCGAATGGTTCTACATCCAAGGTTATGCGTCACTCTTAACGCATTTGAAATAGATCTCCATTGACTTTTCATCCGAGCTTCTCGAATGACTTTTCACCCAATCTTATTATCATTATCTCTTGTTGAAATTTGGGTTGGATAAATTTCCTTTCCTGATGTTGAGCTTTCACCTATCTTCTACGGTGTTTCTTGAAGTTTTACATGGTGGTTGATGGAAGGGTGAAGTTGAAATTTGTCCTACATACTGTATGCGAGACACGTTGGCCTAGCTTAACTTGAAGGCCAAACTTTTGAAGAAGGGTGCGAGAACCTTATCTCCATGGTGCTGGCAGTAAATATTTTCTACAATGACATCCATAGTCCCACTATTCTCATTGTCCCACTACTATGGGCGACACAAACCACCATGATTCCTCGCTTTGCCGCATTAAAAGATCCTGCCACCATAGTGTCACTTAGCAAGCTTGAGGCAGACCTTCGAGTGATACTAATAGCGCATCCACACCGTCATAGATGGACTCATTAAACACCATGAAAATTAGGTCGTCACTAGTGATGGCGCGCCACCCTTGGTTATTGAAGCCTTGGTTGAAGATGTCAACTCTAGGGATGACGTTCGTAGTAGTGACGTAGTTTCTATAGATGGTGTCCTACATGTGAATGGTCCAATAATCTAAAGCGGAGTAGAAATGCCCTCAAAATGGCTGACGAGGTAGTGGAGGAAGGTGAGCATGGCGAACTGGCATTGCTCCGATTGTCACAGTAGTGCTGGCGACCTTTAGGCAAATGCGGTTGTGGAAGAAGATGGAAGATGAAGGTGATGATGTATCATCATTTGGTTGGTCAAATTTTTGAGAGAGGATGATATACATGTGACAAATTTTCATTGGTCAAATTTAGAGTGAGGATAGCCATGTGACGACCTCTGATTGGTCAGCTTTGTTAGTAGGTGATTGTTTAAAAAGTGGAGTGCATAAGTAAATTAGGGTGTGCATAACATATTTATCCAGAATTTGCCATTTTGGCCTTTTTTAAAGGTGTTTTGTATTTTCTTTATATTCACACCTTATGAAATTGGCATAACTTAAACTACATCAACAAATATTAGAATATTCAAGAAAATATTTTATACAACTTAAATACTCGTTTCGATGCGTTTTTATCTCACAAGGACAACATTGGAATTTGGAGCACTTATTAAGTCTAGTGTTGTCAAATCAAAAGGAAAATTCTTTTTCTGACACTAATTATTCATAAAATTTGAATAAAATATATTAGTGAAAGAAATAGAGTGTCAAGATAGCATTCTTACAACGCATTGCAAAATTCTAACCATAAGTATTCATGGTAGGTAATTGTGAGCAGTTATGAGCAATCTTCATCGTCGATCTTAATAATGAGTTATCTCATCATGTAAAGATTATATAAAATGTGGATGCTGGATAAAGTTTTACCTAGGCCCCACAGTGGGCGCCAAATGTTCTTACTAGGATCTGACATGTGGACCTTTGGACATGTGGCATGATCTGAATGGATTGCAAAATCCTGAATTATATAGGTGAAGATCCACTACCAAAAGACTCTCCAATGCTCAAGTTAGTAAGATAGTTTGTATATTTTAGAGTAAAAGAGATGAGTATGAGAGATTGTGTGTGTATTTCTTAGGGAATACCAGATGTATTTATAGGGCTTTTGGGCCTTGGATCTATGCGATAAAACAGGTAATGTAATATCAAGAAATATTAGTAAAATAAACACTTACCTCATATATGCAATAATAATAATAATAATAATAATAATAATAATAATAATTATAATAATAATGTGGCACCTTACATGATATACCAAATAAATATTTGGTATCAAGGAATATCAAGACATAATTAAACTACCGAGATTTGTCATAATTATCGTTATTATATGAATATTTGCCACAATAGATGTATCTTAGAATATTTTGTAGTCTTTTTGGTGATGAGGCTAATTGGGGCTTATTAGGTTGTATTTCGTAGCATCATCTATTGGGCCGGGTAGGTACAACAGCTAATACCAAAGAGGAGTAATAATGCCTTACTAGACAAAGCGTATCTTATTTTGAAGTATAACATCCATAATATAACTAAGGTCAACTAGATCTATGTGATAAAGGATTACTTGTTGAAATCTATGCTTGTACTTGATTATCGCTTTCCTTATGTTATCCTTGTCTCCAACATTTTTCATCATTTTGGAGCAAGTGTAAATGGAGAACTTTCATAGGTGATCAAAGGTTCAAATGATATCACTAATGTTACTCTGCATAAAATGTAACTTGGGAAGGTTGACGATCATCGATTGCAAGGGATGATGATGAATCAAATGTTCTTGATGACACCATGCTCTTGATTGAAAAATAAAATAATTATGAATGAATCATTTTAAGAAATAACACCATGTCGTAACCAAAATCGTAATGGGATGACAAATCAAAATTAAAATTCAAAAATAGAGTTTTGAGAGTTGCCACCATAAAGATAAGCTCATGGTTTGCGAAGCTGAATCTTGAGTTTGGGAATTAGTTACGTGTAAGGAATGTGTTAGCATCCTGAAAAAAAAAACATTATTCTGAAGATGGGATGATACTATAATTAAATATGTGATAAGATATGTGTTCTTTCAAAATTTTTATTTTTCCTAAAAGTAAAAAAAATATTATACAAAATAAACAATTTGTTTTTCAAATTTCAAGTTCGATAATGATTAACCTCATCCCCAAATATTTTCATTCAAAATGGAAAATCAAGAATTATGTAGTTCTAAAATATTTTTTGTGAATTTGACAATGATTGATCTCACTCTTACGTATTCTCAATCATACTTGAAAATCAAGGAGCACATATGTTGGAAGTTCCACATCGACTAGTGATAAGGGTAATTTGTAGAATATGAGTAAGAACAAATCTCACCTTACAAGTTGATTTTTTTGTGAGGTTGGATTAGACTTAATGTCCACTTCTTAACATGGTAGTAGAACCATCAATTAAAGCTTATCCTAGCGAAGTTTATTGTTTATTGATTTATTATTTCACCCGCTATCAAATCGCCTATTAATGTTTAGTTCAACGCTCAAAATGTATATGTCTTAAAATCCACTTGACATGTCATGGGTTAGTTCCACCCTTTGTTGAGCTGCTGTCGAATTACCCGTTAATGTTTAATTAACTTTGTTTGAATGTTGATTTGATCTTTTTTAATTTTTTTTATATTTCTATGATACTTTTAAATTATTTGAAAACGTGTGTCCAACTATAAGAAAAATCTACGGACACCAAAGAATGAAAGCATTTTTTTATAGTTTTTTATTTTTTATTTTTTTTAGAAAAAAAATGTATGTATGAAAAAATAGGGTGCAAATAGTAAATGAAGTGGGATGCTGGTGCAAAGATTGAACACATGGTGCTGGTGAATAGATTGAACGCGTAGTGGAGATCCAAAACTTAAAAAGTGAGAAAAAAAACGAAAATATGGGTGCATGTGTGAAATGTTGAATTTTATTAGAAGAAAAGGGTAAAAATAAAATAAAAAATAATGGGGGTGCATGAGTAAACATATGAAGTGTAGTAAGAAAAGCTAAAAAAAATGAAATAAAGGGGATGTTAGAGCATAGATTGAATGCGTGGTGCTGGAAGTAACAAGCCTAACCCAACCCAAAAATAAAATAAAGAAAATGGAGGTGTGTGACATGGAACGCAATTGCAGAAAATGAAAAGCGCGGGTAAACCCAAAATAGAAAGAACGATATGTGTAGTAAAGTTTACGGGTGCGATGAGTAAATATGTTGTCCCATTACAAATTGCGGGAAGTAGAAAATCGAGGGGGGCTTGTGAAGTAGAAAATCGATCAGCCTAACCCAAAACCAAACTAAAGCAGTGTAAATGTTAGTTAGCCAAACCAAAAACTTGCCTATGTTAAATAGTTATGGTATTTTCTATTATTAGCAGTTGCTTCATTTTCATGTATAAATACATTCAGTTGTTTCTCAACGAAAGTGGTTCCTATTGTTGTGACATTTAATAGAAAGCTTAATTGTCCTTTGTATTCTTTGTCTTTTATGTGTGTGTGATGAACCAATGTATTGTTACATTGGATTTTAACATGGTATTGAGAGCATGGTTTGTCCTGTGAGTGGAGTGAGGGTCTCTCGTCTTTGTTGTCAGTGTTGGGTAAGTATCGGTGGGTAAAATGCATGGCTTTTGCGTGCAATCTGAAATTACCAGTGAAGTGTTGAAGGTACCAAGATTGGTGAAGTTCTTGAATTTACAGATTCAAGATGGTTGGGAATGGGAGTATCATTCAAGGTGCATTACTAGTGTGTGATGGAAAAGGCTTTGATAAAAGTTAAAGATGTTAGTTGTTTTTGGTTTTCAAGATGTAAAAGATGTGATGATGAGTGGGCTTGAAGACTTAGAAATAAGGCTACATAAGAAGCCAAGAAACACTTCAAGAATCTTCAAACACTGGACAACAAGGCCAGATTTCTCATTTACCAATGTGTTGGACTGAAGACTTTTAACAAAATTTCCAAAGCTGTAACAGCGAAGGAATGTTGGGAGATTTTGTTGAAGACTAAGATGGAGACAAGAACAAAAAGGTTAAGTTGGTAAACCTTGAGGAGGCAATTTGAGTGTTTTAGCATGGATGAGAATAAGATAATTGCTTATTACTTTGACAAAATTCAGGAACATGTGAATGCAATGACGACCTGTAGAGACACAATCATTGATCAACAGGTGGTTGATAAAATTCTAATATCATTGTCGCAAAGATTTGATCATGTAGTAGTGGCAATTGAAGACACAAAGGACTTGAAAGAGATGGTGTTAGAAACTTTGCAACATTCTCTTAAAGCGCCTAAGTATAAGATTAATGAGAGGATGCATAATCAGGCTCTTCAAGCTAGAGTCACTAACACAAAAAAGCCCTATAACGTCACTCATATAATGTCTGTCCAGAAAAAGTCTCACGTTAAAAATGATCGGTGGCATTTTTGTAAATTATTTGACTTTTTTAACGTCTGCCCATTCCAACACAGACGTAATTTAACGTTTGACACATAGTACCCCGACGTTATGTAAAAATTAACGTCTGAGCTCTCTGCCCCCAACTTAATTTAACGTCTGACCCACTCTGCCCCGACTTAATTTAATGTCTGATTCCCTCTGCACCGATGTTAAGTAACGTGTGACCACACAGTCCCGACGTCAATTTTTGGTTTTTCTCTGCGCAAAACGCAGAAACCCTAACTGTGGTGACCACCATTCCAAGCTCCTCCAAGTAATTTTCGAACATTTTTCACCACCAAACATGTTGGAATTGGATTATAGATTGATTTTAGACATTTTGAATCGAATATTTTTCGTTTTCATCCCCATTTGTAGTGTTTCACGATCATTCCTGTCGGTGACCATTATTCTGACCTCCTCTAGGTGAGTTTCGAACATTTTTCACCACCAAACTGGTTGAGATTTTATTGTGGATTGATTTTATGCGTTTTCAACCGAATATTATGTGTTTTCATCCTCATTTGCATCATTTTGAGATTATTTTGCTTGTTATATCTTTTTCATTGTATGTATATAATTGCTTGTATTTTTTTATTTGCAATTATAATTTTTATCTTAGACTATTTTTTTAGTTTTTTTGGCCTATTTCTTTTTTTAATTGAATTTTTATTATAATATTTGTAAAATTACGAAATAAAATTATATTTATTGTTATTTGTAAAATTGGACTAATTGTATTTGATTTGTTAATATTATTGTTGCATTAATTTTTATTTTATGTATGTAGATTTATTATGGATTCATTGTGGACCAAGGTCGATCTTCCGTCTATGATTCATTGAACCTCAATCCATTCAACCTTTGGGAAACTCACATGACCACATCAAAATTTATTTGCAAACATGGATGGTTGAGTTAAATAGAGAGATCTACTTTGCACCATACATTGATGCGTAAGTGTTTTTGCTAGTAATATTTTATGAAGTATTATTAATTATTTCTGCTAAGTACTTGTGATTGATGGTAGGTATCATTGACAACTATGTGTCATCATTCCAAGACAATGCACAGTTGTATGGTTTTATTTATACCATAGGAAGATTCTACCTGCTTTGAAAGATATGTTACAAGAGTAAGTATTACTTTTTTTCAATCCTAACCTATGTATCTACTTAGTTATAAAACTAACATATGTTTTATGTTTCCAAAATTTCATTAGAATTGTGGGTAAGCCTAGAGGCCAACAACTTAAAGTATTATATCCAAAGGTTAGAACTCATTTAGTTTAAAGTTATTAATTTTTGTATGTCAACTTATGACTTTGATATGTGTTTATTTTATTTGTAATGTTTAGTGTAACAAGCAAGAAGATTCATGGAAATTGTGTATATTAGTTTATAATATATGTTGAAACTTAAGTGTTATTAGATATTGTGCTGAAATTATTTTGAAACTGTTCTAGGAATTTGCTGATTTTCAGGTGTGGAAATGTTGTAAAAACAACCAAATTTAAAAAAAAAAACAGAGCAGTTTGACTTCTGGTGGTGCTTTGACAGATGTTATTTAACGTCTGAGATTACCATGGCCGACGTTATTTAACATCAGTCAAAGCCCAGCAGAAGTCAAATTGCTCTGTTTTTTGGCTCCATTTAGTGCGAAAATTGAGGTCTGCTGCTTTTGGCTCTGACGTTGGATAACGTCGGACCCCTATTGCCCTGACGTTGGATAACGTCGGACTCCTATTTTCTAATGTTATTTTGACATCACACAGTACGACGTCGGTGTTTGGACAGACGTCAATGGTCGAAAATATCGGACATTAAAAGACTTTTTTGTGTTAGTGAGTTGTTCAAAATGGAAAAGGTAGCACCTCAAAGGGAATGAAGTGTTTCAATAAGCAAAAGAAACAAGATGAAAAAGCGGGTGAAACTTTCAAGAATAAGATCACAATAAGTAGGAGAATATCTTGAATGATGATGAATAATGGAAGTTTGATAAGAAAAAGATGAAGTGTTACAATTGCCAAATGTGTGGCCACTTTGCACGTGAGTGTTGGGATGGTGAAGGTGCCAAGAACAAGCCAAAGAACCAAGCTAATTTGGCCAAAGATGATGCGTCTTTAGATTCTGATGTGGTAATGTTGATGGTCGAAACTAGTGATGCTAATTTAGAAGAAACCTTATCTTGGTAACTTAATTCGGGGTGCTCCACACATATAACTGGGAGGAAAGATTGTTGACAAAAAGAAAAAGGTGAACATCTATCTTCAATAAAGAGTTTTGATGATGATGATGACTTATGAAGAAGTATGGAAGACTTAATCATGATGCATGGAAAAATGTTGAAGACTTAAAATAATTTTTGGATTCAAGAGATATATTAAAGACTTAGGGGTTTAGTTGTTTAGGTCCTTTAATTTGTGTATGTTATTTAAGATAGTTAATTAGTATGTCAAGAGTCCAAAGGTAAAACCCAAGCAGTATAGCACTAACATAATTTGATTTAATAGCAAAACTCACTAGAATAATTGATTATTCTTAGTGATAATCGATTATCTTAGTTAAAAGTGATTTTTGAGAAAAATTCTGTGATAATCGATTATCACCTGCTGATAATCGATTATCACCTATTGATAATAGACTATCGTGGCTGATAATAGATTATCATAGCGAGAAAAATGTTTTCAGAAAAGTTTATGTGATAATCGATTATCTATGACAGTTGTTACTTAATTTTTCATATTCTTAACCTAATTTCTAAATAGGCTTTTATAAATAAAGTGGTAGGCTTTTATTTGAAAACATAGAATTTTATTTGTGTGATTCAAAGGAGGTGATAACTCTCTATGTGAAGGGTTTGAAAAACCTAGTGTGCATAGAGTGATAACTTTCATCAAGTGGGATCTTGAGTGATTGAGTGTTGCTGCTATTGCTAGGAGAAGTCAATAATCCTTTGTGTGATTCAAAGGAGGTGTTCATTCCTTGTATGATTCAAGGAAGGTGTTTTCATCCCTTGTGGATTTCAAGGAAGGTGTCTTCATCTCTTGTGTGTTTCAAGAGAGGTATTTTCTTAACCTAATCATTCTTATCATTGATTGTAAGTTTGGTTTATTTTAGTGATTGAGTTAATCTCATTTTTGAGAGATTAACAATTTGACGTAGGGTCTTCTGATCTGAACCAGTTTAAATATTGTGTGCAATTTTCTCTTCCTTACTCTCTTTATTTTATTGTGTTTATTAAAATAAATGAAAGAATTTTAATTCAACTTTGATATTAAAAAGGGAAAATTTGGAACACATAATTTTTATTAAGAACCCAAATCACCCTCCTTCTTGGTTTTTATCCAAATGCTAATCATTCCGCTGTTTAATTTCAATATAGATATGTTCAACAAAACCAATGATGTGTCTCAAGGAAAAATTAGATTTATCAATAATAGGAGTCTTAATGCAGAAGGTGTTAGATGTATAGTGTTGAAGGATTATGATGGTAGGAAAATCATCATTGATGATGTGCTGCATGTACTAGGATTGAAGACAAACTTGATGAGTCTCAAAGAACTTTTGCAAAATGGGTTTTTTCTTGGAAATGAAGCAGAATGGTTTGAGTATTTTTGAAAAAATCCAGAAGTTGGTGAATCATGCAACTCTTTCTAAAAATGGAACCTTTCGTGTAGGTATTGTAACATCCCAATTTTGGGATGTCACAGAACGTTAGAAAATGAACGCATTTGACTGAAAAGGATTAACGTTGATAATGTACTAATAGAAAAACTTTTAACTTGCTTTAAATTACATTGTTCAAAACGACACTTGGTAAAAAAGATTCAAATGACAATTGCGAACAAAAGAAAATTACATATATTTTAATATCTATTTTAAAATAACTAAGTAAATTATAAAATCTCCCGAGTTCACCTCAGCCTCTCGTCGATCTACTCCATGCCAAAAGCATCTGCATTATCATCTGATCCCGTATAACACACACGTTATACGATCATCGTACATACAACAAACGCACAAACAAACAAATCAGGGTAAGCTAACCATAAACAATGATATTCATAAAAAAAATTCATAAATAAAATATGTCCAATAATACTCAACGTCACATTCAAGTAACACAAAAACATTATGATCACAATCCATCCTTGGTTTGAACACACAAACCCCAAATCCAAACAATCATACTAAACCAAACATAGCATTACATTCATAAAAAATCTTCAAACATAGTGATCATAATCAAGCTTTGGTTTTCCGTGGCCTGTCACCCCACAACAACATCTAGTTTCCTAGAACAGATGCTTCGATGTGTCCCACTATCACAGCCAAACTGTCTCCCTTATTCTTCAAGGAATTATGAGTAAAAACGTCGATGCATCGCACATCGGGCACTATACTCGCAACGAGCCGAAATAAAGTGAAACATCTTTCCCCCTCCCTACTGCTTCACACTGGCGAGAGGGTACAACACTCGAACCAATCATCTACCACTACTTCACACAAGCGAAGAGGACCCCTTTCCACTACTTCACACAGGCGAAAGAGTCTCCACTAAGTTCCTAGGTACGGAAAACCTCACACAACACTTAATTGCACCAAGAGTTCTCAACAAGGCAAAACACTCTCAACATGGAACACATGAGAATTTATATATTGCCAATAAAATACATGCCATCACATCATGCTTGGAAAATAAAGTTTCATCAAAGCCTATCAACTTACCAAACAATATATTCAAGTAACGAACTCAACGAATGACATTCATTCGAACACAGACATAACATCACACTCAATTAATTATCCTCAAACCACCACTTAAACTCCATACCATGCAACCCATGAAAACATATGTAATTCAAATCAAGCAAGGTCACACTAATAAGTATAGATAACTAAATAATATCATAGCATTATTTAACAATATCATGCCAAACAATAACTTTCAAAAACCCCAAAAAGAATAAGAAAACAACTCCATGCACATCATCTCACAACAATAGGGTGTATGCAACATGTTTTGAAAACCAAGGAACTACCCACACCACCAACATTAAAAAATATACGTATCTATGTGACAAAAAAACCTTGAATTGTAAGAAATGTATGCATGAAAAGCATGTGGGCCCCATAGTATCCTACCAACCAATTAACATGAAACTTGCAAAAAGAAAGAAAGAAGCAAAAATAAAGTGGTTGCACTACGTGAAACAAAGTGAAAGAGAGTGAATGTAATTTATATGTGGATGTGAAAAGAGAGAGAAAAAGGAAACATATTTTTAGGTGGCCTCACACATGGTCCCACATTCCATCAAACTAAAAGTATACTACATACTAAAAGAGAAAACCAAGTCTTTTAAGTGTGGTCTGCACCATGAATTGTAAGGAATAAAACTAAAAGTCCCATAGGTCCCACCAAGTAACAAAACATCATAACTCTACCCTAAGTTTTTAAACCTTTACGTGAAAGAGAAACAAAAAATGAAGAAAGAGAAAAAGAAAAGCAAAAATCCATGAACCCATGAAACCCACCCCTGCAACATGAAAGAGAGTTGAAAAGGAAGAAAAAGAAAAGTTATTCCCATGAATCATGCACACACCCGAAGCTACACTTTCTAACAAAAAGAAACAAAATCAACACAAGGTGAAATACTGCAACAAGAATAGAAACGTGACTCTAACCCAAGCTAGTTTGGCCATGCAACACGTGGATTAATGCACCAAAAAACCTACTATAAAACATAGAACAATTCGTCAAGCTGCACTAAGAGAATTGTACGGGTTGAATTTATGTGACAGAGAATAGAAAGAAGAAGAAAAATAAGCTAACCCGTGAGCCCATGCATCACGAAAGAAAGAAACCCCTGTTGTAAAGAAAAGAGATAGGAAACAACCCCAACCCGAAACGTCTTCAAGCTTTTAAAATATACTCTCTTATAATTGGCAAGGAACAGAAACATGTGGTTTGCATGCATTAAAATTGAACCCAAAAGGAAAAATACTGCACCACAATGCAATAACCGTAACACACTTTTTTTCAAATATCTGATCACATTAAATGAAACCCATGCACAAAGCCAAAAGAAAGAATGGAAAGACCATGCACACATAAAACCATGCAACAGAAAACGCATGACAAGGTTTTCAAAAGGTTTCATTACTAAGCAAAGATAGAAAAAGGAAACATGGCCAGCTTCATTCATCAAACAACAAGAAAACAAGAGAAGAAAAACAAGGTTGGCTTCCCCTACCAGGATTTGGTTCTTCACTACGCGTTTCTCCCGCAGCCTCCTCTTTCACTCTCCATGTTTCTCCTGTTTCTCCAACTGTCGTTCTCTCCCTCTCAAAACCCTAATATTTAAAACTAGATTTTATCTCTTATTATTCCTAGCATATTCTATTTTTATTTAAAAAATAAAATAAAATATATTATTTGGCCTTTCTATTAATATATGGCAACAAAGCTTTTCAAGGGAAAAAGAAGCGGATGTATCTACAGATATTACAAACGTGAATGTAGGGGCTTTAAATAGCCATGCACGTGCATTTAATGCCACGAGAGGGAGAGAAAACCTAATCAATTTTCATGGGCCCACCATTAAAGAAGGAGGAAAACAAAACATTCACAAAATTGACGGATGTTGCCATGATTCAAACCCCTGTACTTGCACACACAAATAGCACTGCACACACATATATAATTTACATTCCATAATTAAGTAAACAATTAAAATAAATAAACGCCACTTAATTTTAATCAATCAATTAATTATTCCATCATATATCAAAATTAAATAAAATACTTAATCTAAATAAATCCACAATCTCAAATAAGCCATCAATTTTTCTATGTGTTTCTCTTTATTCTAATTTTTTTCGGGTCTTACATTCTTCCTAACTTCAAAAATTTTCATCCTCGAAAATCGTCTACTTAGAAAATAAAACCTCATAAATACCTAAAATTTTGCACACTTACATGATGGAATAAAAGTCTCATACCAACCAATTTGTACACATAACATACACTACAAATATAAAAACCTCATATTTCTTTAAAAAATATTCTTGTCCAAGAAAACAAAATCCTCCATGAACTAACGTAAGTACAATATTATTCATAAAAACAATAATTTAACATACAACCTTTGTTTTCTTTCCAAACATTGCTTTATACTTACGCATTTTCACAATATTTTTAATAAAATTATAATTTGTAATAAAAAAAATATGCAGAATCCATGTCATTATTAAACTTTATCAAAACAAAACAACCACCAAATAATTATATAACAACATGAAATTTTTACATACCTTTAACACAAATAATCTCATATAGAAAAATAACCATATTGTGATATCATCCAACATTATATTACCCACACATAAAACTCATCTCGCCTGATTTCAACATATGCATATCTCATCAAAGATAACAACCAAAAACATGTTCCCAAAACTAAAACATGCAATCAACAACATATTACCACAAAGTAATATCTAACGGTATGTCATTCTCTCATAACCAACCACTCTACCTTTCCTGCACACCAACGCCTCGTGGAGAGAACAAGCCACAACCCTTACCTGCTCACCAAAACCCGATAAGAGCACTACTTTCCTTAAGACTTACAAGCAACCACCCTTGCCTGCTCACCAAAACCCAACAAGAGCACAACCCTTACTTGCTCACCAAAACCCGGTAAGAGCGCTACTTTCCCTAAGACCTACAAGCAACAACCCTTGCCTGCTCACCAAAACACAGCAAGAGCATTATTACTAAGCTTAGACCAAAGTCTTACAGTAGAACAAAACCCTCCTTTTACCCAACTCACCAAAGTTCTATGGATAAACGTGCAACCTAGTTTTACAAATATGAGAGAATTCATACTACACATCACACACATAATCAAGTATGACATGCTTCATCACCATAGCACTCACTAAACATAGCATCTCACCCAAGCATGCATCACACTAACATTACCAATCATACCTTACATACCATGTAAATATCACCAAACAGTTAATACAAGTCAAACCAGAGGAAACCATCCAAATAATACCTCAATCAAGTATAATTCACAATACTGTTCAAAGTCACACAACATCAACTAGACAAGCTCACTCCCTACAATCCCAAATTTTTTTCGAAAACTAGACTCTGATAGCAAAACAACCTAAAGAAAAGAATGAAAATGTATGTGATTGCAAGGTAATATAGGGTTGAAAAATAACCAAAGCAACTACGACACTTCTGAGACGGAAAACCATGAACCCCAACATGATATTTGTACCACACGTAGCCAGCCTAGCCGAATAATAACCTTAAAACCCGCCTGTGTAACTACCAAGGATGTAAATAATAACAATCACCATACACATGCTAAAGTGAATCAAAGTATCCAGCCTAAGCCGCTAAAGAGCAACATCGACCGAACAAACTAAAAGAACAACAGCAGCCTAAGCCGCTAAAGAGTAACCGGCCTAGGCCGTTAACTCTAGGAAACTAAGCAAGGACTTGGCAAATTCAGAACATTAATGGTAAGACTCATAGGGCCCACGATGATCGAACTAAGGGGCCTGGGTTAAGGCCCAAGCCCACTTATGGCCCAAACAAGGGCCCAACCCATGACGTGGCTAAACATAATTAATAATCTATAAATATGCATGGACCCCACGAATTAAAGGTACGCATTCATTACTTTCCTATTCACAAGATTTGACTTTCTAAGAGATTTTTCTAACTTGAGCTTCGGAGTTTGTTCTGTAGGTAACCCCCCTCGGGTCCAAACCGATCACACCGAGATATCCATAGGCGACATGTATCGGCCAGAAGGAAGCCTATTGAGGAGATTGCAGACCAGAGTAAGGTAGTGTTTGTGTTTGACATATCTTATTTGTTCTCTGCAGGAACAATATTAAAACCTTATACTTTTAAACCATCAACGCATGTCATTCAAACATAAAGGATAGAGGCATAAAACAGAAAAAAAAAAATTGCACCATGCCAAAAATCATCCCACAACCATGAAAAACCAACATCTTGAACAATATCAATTTGAATCATCTAAAAACACATGCAAAGTAGGAAATTCATAAGTTCAAGCTTCATTCATCATGCAACAAGAAAACAAGAAAGAAAACAAGGTTGGCTTCCCATACCAGGATTTGGTTCTTCACTACGCGTTTCTCCCGCAGCCTCCTTTTTCACTCTCCATGTTTCTCCCATTTCTCCAACTCTCGTTCTCTCCCTTTCAAAACCCTAATATTTAAAACTAGATTTTATCTCTTATTATTCCTAGCATATTCTGTTTTTATTTTAAAAAATAAAATAAAATATATTATTTGGCCTTTCTATTAATATATGGCAACAAAGCTTTTCAAGGGAATAAGAATAGGATATATCTACAGAGATTACAAACGTGAATGAAGCACGTGCATTTAATGCCACGGGTTGACGGATGTCGCTGCCATGATTCGAAACCCTGTACCTGCATACACAAATAGCACTAGCCACTGAACTAGACGCATTCTCATAACATAAAATGCACCAATTATTTATATACATATATAATTTACATTCCATAATTAAGTAAATAATTAAAATAAATAAACAACACTTAATTTAAATCAATCAATTAATTATTCCATCATATATCAAAATTAAATAAAATACTTAATTTAAATAAATCCACAATCTAAAATAAGCCATCAATTTTTCTATGTTTCCCTTTATTCTAATTTTTTCCGGGTCTTACAGGTATGGTTACATGAAGGCATCAATGCCTTTCCATTGCATATAATACGAGTGAGTGGTTATGGCATAATAGATTTGGTCACCTAAATTTTCACCATTTACACCAACTAAGTCACAAGAATCTGGTTACTGGACTCCCTTCAGTCTTGATTCCAGATTAGGTTTGTGAGAATGCATTCAATGCAAGCAAATCAAACCAAAGTTTAAGAAATTTGTGGCTGGCAAAGCATCTAAGAACCTTGGTGTTGTATATTCTAATGTTTATGGGCCAATGCAAGTTGAAAATGGATCACCCGACTTGGTCCACCACAGGTTGGCTACTTATAGTAGCACACCACAAATTCTGATAAGTTACCATGCAATAGGTGGATATAAGCTATTTGACCCCAGCTCAAACCAGATGTTTATTAGTACGGATGTTTATGTTGATAAGTCAACCAGTTGGACATGGACAACCATTGAAGAGAATTCAAATGCTTCCAAAGTTCTATTTGAAGATGAGAGTATGGAATAAGACAAATTTGTTGATTATGGTGCGAGAAGATCATCTAAAGTTACAAAACTCCCAACTCACCTTCGTGATTATTGAGTGTTTAGTGATTTAGTGTGTTAGTAGAGGGAAATCTGGTGCATTTTGCACTCATTGCAGAATTTAAACCAGTTATATTTGAAGAGCTAGTCAAAGATGTTCATCGGAGGAAGGCTATGGAGGAGGAAATTGATTCAATAGAAAAGAATTAGACTTGGGAACTTGTTGAGCTGCCTCAAACGAGAAGCCAATCAACTTCACCATAGAAGGTCAAGCTTATGGCAAAGGGCTTCTTGTAGAGAGCTGGAATAGACTATGGTAAAGTTTGTGTGCCTATTGCTAGTATTGAAACCATCATATTGGTGGTTGCTATTGCTACGAAAGCTAATTAGTCCTTACACGAGTTAGATGTTAAAGTAGCCTTCCTAAATGGTCCTCTTGAAGAAGAGGTTTATGTGTAGCGACCTAGAGGTTTTGAGCTGAAAAGTGAAGAGTAGGAAATATATAGGCTGAAAAAGTCCTTATATGGGCTTATGCAAGCACCAAGGGCTTGGAACAAGCGGATAAATGGTTTTTTAGATAAAATTGGCTTTGTCAAGTCTATTTCTGAGCATGGAGCCTATATGAAAGTCTAGGAGAACAACAACAAAAATTGAGAATGTAGTGAAGAGTTAACCTGCTGCAAGTGTGAAGTTCAAAAGGAGTTTGAGATAAGTTATTTGGGGAAGCTAAGTTATTTCCTAGGAATTGAGTTCAAACAAACTCCATATGGGATGGCAATGCACCAAACAAAGTATGCGAGAGATTTGCTGAAAACATTTGATATGCAATATAGTAATTATGCCAACACACCAATAGAAGTAGGATTGAAACTTGAGAAAAATCATGATGAAGGGAGTGTTGATCCTACTCAATATCGAAGTATTGTTGGAAGTCTATGTTATCTATGTAATACTAGACCTGATTTGAGTTTCAATGTTGGATTAGTGAGTAGATACATGCAAGAACCAAAGGTTTCACACCTTCTTATAGTGAAGTGCATACTTAGATACCTACATGGAACTGAAAAACTAAGGATTTATTTTTTTGTCGAAAGGGAATGATTACTTGATGGGAAATTCTGATGTTGATTGGTGTGGTGGATAGAATGATAGAAAGAACACGGCTGGGTATATAATTTTCATTGGAGATGCACCATTTTCTTGGAGCTCAACCAAGGAACTAGTGGTGGCCTTCTCATCTTTTGAGGCTGGGTATATCTGAAGCAGCTTGTCAAGCAACATAGTTGCATTCGTTGATGAAGGAATTGAATTTGGAGAAATCATGTAGATTGAAGCTACTGATTGATAACAAATATACAATAGATTTGGCAAAACATACAACCTCACATGGTAGAAGCAAGCACATTGAGACCATACTTTTGCACCTTTATTACTTATTACTACCATAAGGGTTCATCTCCATAGCCGGAAGGAAGCTTGCACCTCCATTGGTGGAAGTGGCGACTCCCAACACCTCCATTTGACGTAGGCAAAACAACCTGTACTTCCATAGAAGCTTCATTGCACCTCCATCGTTGAAGGCACCAGACCTACACTTGGTTGTAGCTGTTGGGTTTTTAATAAACTTAAATGTATTAACCATATAGGTAACTAGCCGTTGTAAGAAACTAGCCATTGTGAGTGGTTAATGCACTAGCCGTTATAGTCTAGATAGTTAATGAGTTAGCCGTTTATAGCCGTTGAGAGTACAATGGTGAGGAAATGTGGGTCTATAAATATATTATGTATTGTATGAACAACAACACAAGAGGTGAATAAAATTTGTTCACAAGATTATAGAGTTCTTGTCTAACAAAGTGCTAACAAAGTGGTATCAAGAGCCAGTTAGCTTAAGTGTCTGAGTGGAAAAAAGAGAAAGCTAGATAGTTTGAATGTTTGAGAAAAGAGAGATAGAGACCTAAGTGTTTGAGAAAAAAGAAAGTGAGATGGCCAGTCTTACAAACAGTATTTCCCTGCCCAAGTTGACAAAGGCTGTTAACTATGACAATTGGAGTCTCAAAATGAAGGCCCTTCTTGTATCCCAAGAAAATTGGGAGGTGGTTGAAGATGGTTTCGATGAACCAGCCAACACTACAGGTTGGTCAAACGCCCAGTTGAAAGTGCTGAAAGACGCACGTGTGAAGGACAAGGCAGCTTTGTACATCCTGTACCAAGCTGTGGACGAGTCTGGCTTTGAGAAGATTGCAAGTGCTAAATCTTCAAAAGAAGTGTGGGACATATTGGAGAAGGCGTATAAGGAGATGACCGAGTGAAGCAGGTGCGACTTCAAACACTTAGAGGCGAATTGGAGAGCATGAAGATGAAGGAGACAGAAGGAGTAGCCGAGTATATTACTCGGGTTGAAACTGTGGCAAATCAACTTAGTAGAAAGCCAAGTTGTGGAAAAGATTTTGAGGTCTCTAACGGATGAGTTTGAGAACATGGTGTGTGCGATTGAAGAGTCTAAGGACTTGTCAATGCTCATAGTTGAAGAGCTTGCTGGGTCCCTTGAGGCGCATGAGCAGCGGAAGAAGAAGAAGAAGGTTGAGCCATTTGATCAATTACTCCAAACAAAGATGTCAATTAAAGATGAGAAAGCTCAGAACACTCAAGGTAGAGGACGATATCGAGGAGGTATAAGAAGTGGTCCTGGTGGTAGAAGCCGTGGACAAGAAGAGAAAGAACAATCCGGTCAACAAAATTGGCACAAAAAAGGACGAGGTCAATCAAGCAACTCAAATGTTGAGTGCTTTAAGTGCGGCAAGTATGGCCATTATGCGAAGGACTATTACTCAGGCAAGTGTTTCAGTTGTGGTAAGTCCGGACATTTTGCCAAAGATTGTAAATTTGAAAGTAGAAAGGAAGAGACGATCAACCTCACAAAAGATGTTGAAGAAGAAGCGATATTGTTGATGATGGTGCATAGCTCGAGAGTCGAGCATAAGCAAGTGGAGAACTCGGCAAGAAGACCAAGTAGCAAGGAGAATACAGTAAGAAGGCTGAGTATAGTCGATAACTCTACAAGACAGTCAAGTAGTGTGGATAGCTCGGTAAGACAACTGAGTCAGTTGCATAGGATGGTGAGACATGCAGATAGCCCACACAGGGTGGTGGAGCAAGAAGATACCCTGGACACCATGGTGGAGCATGAGGCCAACTCAGTTAATTTGGTGGAACGCCTACATAGCTCAGATAAGGTTGTTGGGCAAGTGGATTTCTCATATAGCTTGGTGGAGCGCGTGAAAAGCTTGAATAGCTTAGAATTTGAAGAAGAAAAGCTTATAATCCAAAGGTTAGAAATTGCAAAAGGAGACTTGCAACAGAGTATTGAAAAGAAGGTTAGAGACAATTTAGTTCTACAAGAAAGCATGGAGAGAAGGAAACAGGCTTTGCAAAAGCGGCACTTGAAATATGAAGAAGATGTTTCAAGTTTGCAAGAACAGTTACAAGTTGAGAAGGATCTGAGAGCTGCACTGGAGGTGCAAGATGAGAAATGGCGACTTGAAATGGATGAGGAGATTGAGGAGATTGAGCACAACAATACGTGGGTCTGGTCTGATCTTTCAAAAGGAAGTCGACCTATTGACAATAACTCAATTAACGACAAGTCGGTCACAAAGACAAAGAACCCAATGAGTAATAAGTCGGCCAAAGAGAAGAACAAGTTTGCCAGTAAGGATGCAAAAACTGAAAGAGCAGAGAACAAGTTAGTCACAGGGAAAGCGAAGTACAAATCGATCATAGATAAAGTGAAAGGGAAGTTAGTCATGAAGAAAGCGAAGAACTTAACTATTCATGAAAGGGACAAGCACAATGTGAGAAGAGTTATTGCACGTTGGAAGCCATGATGAAGAATAAAGGAACAAAGATGGAGAATAAAAGAAGCATTTAAGTTTAAGGGGGAGTTTTGTTGGGTTTTTAATAAACTTAAATATATTAACCACTATAGGTAACTAGCCCTTGTGAGTGGTTAATGCACTAGCCGTTAGAGTCTAGATAGTTAATGAGTTAGCCATTTATAGCCGTTAAGAGTACAATGGTGAGGAAATGTGGGTCTATAAATATATTATGTATTGTATGAATAACAGCATAAGAGGTGAATAAAGTTTGTTCACCAAAATTATAGAGTTTTTGTCTAACAAAGTGCTAACAGTAGCCTCTGAAGCGCATTATCGGCAATGTGAAGAAGAAAAGTTTGCATTTTCATTATTGGTGGTTTGTTTGTAGGGGAAGGGATATCTGGTGCGAATGTGTTTTTGGATTCAGAATGCAACCGAATTGTACAATCTGTAACGTCAAAGGAGGGGTGGCCTTCTAGCAATAGAAGTGCAGAAACTACACGGAGGTGCGGTGATGACTTCCGTTAGGTGTTTTTAATATTAGGATTTTAAATATTATGGTTTTTAATATTTTTAAAATTAAGGTTAGTTAAGTCATTTCACTTAAGCTATGGGATACAGGAAGAAAATATGGGGTGCATGAACAAATAGCCATATTAAATCTTGAATTGGGCCAAATAAAACGTAAAAAGAAAATTGAAGGGGTTTTCTTCCTGCACCCCTAATATTTCTTCTGCACCTCTAAACTTTTCATAAATTCTAAAAGTACCCTTAGTATTTTAAAATTTTAAATTAATCAATCTCTGTTTATCTCTCCTATTTAATGCCTCACTTTCTTTTCACTCAACCCTAGCCGCCGCACACCCCCCAATCTCTCATATGCCCCACTCTCCCCTCCAACGTGACCCACTCGTCGTACCCCACTCCTATTTTTTTTTTGTCCGCTGTCCCTCTTCCTTCACCATTCCTCTCCAACAGGTAAGTAAACCTATCCCTTGTATATTTTAATTTTTTAATTTTTTGATTATTTCTGCCATGTTTGGTTGCTGTATGTAGTTATTTTTTTATTTGAATATAGATTTGTAAAAACACAAACAAACCCGAAAGTCGATTATGGAAGTGGACTTCCATGGAACCAGTTTCGGTTGACGACGAAAAAAAAATGGCACTTACGGAAGTCTACTTCCGTAGTTAAAATTGAGTTCTGACTTCCGTAGAGTGTGCGTGACTTCCGTACGCGGCGACTTCCGTAGGCGTACTCGACTTCCGTAGGCGTACGTGACTTCCGTAGGCGTACGTGACTTCCGTAGGCGTACGTGACTTCCGTAGGCGTAAGCGACTTCCGTAGGCGTAAGCGACTTCCGTAGGCGTACGCGACTTCCGTGACATGTTCCATAATTTTTTTTACTTAATTTTAATTTTAATGTAAATAATTTTGATATTAATTAATTTTAATTAATTATAATTTTAAATAAGTAAAATTTAGAATAATTAAAATTTTAGTTATTTACGATTTTG
>Ga0099822_1000807_pt1 | contig 32847 bp, 10 predicted proteins | sample CowpeawhiteBW_FD_76839 | JGI IMG/M metagenome (GOLD analysis project Ga0099822, IMG submission 76839) | Root nodule microbial communities of legume samples collected from California USA - Cow pea white BW | ecosystem: Host-associated > Plants > Roots > Nodule | place: USA: California | collected... | reverse complement strand
GCTAGCTACATTGGTACTACTTCCTCCATCAATAATTAGAGAACAAACCCATTTGTTAATTTTGCATCTAGATTGAAAAATGTTTTCTCTTTGAGTTGGCTCAAGCTCACTTTGATCTTGACCCATCACGGTGAAGTGAGCACCCAATGGCATTCAACGACATGTATTTGATGACTATCGTCGTCTCAGAAAAAAAGGAAGAAATATTATATTTGGCTTTGCAATTGGCTGAATTTGGGTTTTCCATTTCTTTTCATATCCAGTCTAGTTCATTTGAAAACTTTTCTAAAGACCAAATTGCTCAAACCAGGTATCTATTTTACACCATTTTCCCCAAATCAGTTTCACAATTTCATATTCACATTCAGCCATACAATTTCATAAAAATGCAACTCTCAACAAACAACACATATAATTTACATTTGAATTCTAACTTCCCATTTCACAACTACACAAACTCAAACATGTAAAATTTCCAAGAAAATCATATTTATTCTTTCATAAAAAAATCAATTTAAATTTATAGCATGAATAAGGTAAACTTAGCTTTCCTAACCTTAACTGGTCTCCCTAAAGCTTCCCAGCCCTACTTCATAGCTTGCACTCAAAACCAAAAGTTATTCCACACACAGAGAGGATCAAATCAATGACTCTAGTACTCTATTGGAATCACTCATATGCAAAGAGATCACTTGAGTAAAATTGGACTACAATCAACCCAACATTACCCTAAAAACTAGAAAACACATATTTGACTATAGAAAAAAGGGTAGGAAGAAAACTTACTCTACTTATGATATTGATCGGGTAGAGTTGAAGAGGTTCTCTGCTGTGATTCCAACAGTATGCTCCGATTAAAGAACATACAACTCTATATGAGATTACTCTAGAGAGAGGGTATATAGTTTTTTAGAAAAGCTATTTTTAGAGAGATACTAGTTGTGCATAAAGACTCTGTAGTTAGATAGAACCTATTTACACTTTAGCCTCTTCATCAATAAAGCCTAACTTTAGTATCCTTTTTAATTTATCTTATACACTCACAATCTATACTTTTAAGGGTTTCACATTCTCCGTAAGAACAAAAAATTTTCATCCTTGAAAATTCACTCATCAAGGAAAAGATAAGGGTAATAGTTCTTCATTTCTTCTTCCAACTCCCATGTGACATCACCTGAACTAGCATCCCACAACACCTTAACCAGATTGGTTATCTTTCCTTTAAGGTGCTTGACTTTATGCTCCTCAATTCTTATGGGTTATACCTCAACAAACAATTTCCCCTTTACATGCACATGATCAACCTCTAAAACATGTGTAGGATCTGGCACGCACTTCCTCAACTGTGACACATGAAACAAATTGTGCAACCTTAACAAATAAGGAGGTAAAGCAATATCATAAGCTATTGGACCTCACATTTAGGAATACATGATCCCCAATTTCAAATTCTAACAATCACCTTCCCTAATCTGCATATGATTTCTGCCTACTCTGTGAGACCCTCGTTCTATCTTGGATATTCTTAACTTTCTCTATTCTCTACCTTAGCAATTCTAGTCCAATCAACATGGTTTCCCATCTTAGTACCAACAAAGTGGCGTTTTCCATCGCTTCCCATACAAACTAATTGAAGCTTGTTTAGTTAATTTGATATCTCTATTTGTAAATTAAATTAATAACAATCATATGATAGCCAATGAAGAATTCAACTATGATAAAGTTGGGGAACCAACCTGTCTTGTCATATTTTTTTAAGTCCATTATATAATTTTCTGTTCTTAAAATCCCCTCCTTTTACTATTTTTATGCTTTTAACCTTCATTGCAGATTTTAATAAGTGTTATTCTAAGTGCAGTTCTTGAGTGAATTCGTTGGAAGATAACATGGGTTAACTTAATCCTATCTATATTTTAATTTTAATAATTTTTTATGGAGTTAAATATCTAATTTTGCCACTAAACTATTAGTGCAATTTTACAATGCATTAGACGATTGGTTTTTATTTGATTGTGGCAACAATAACAATCAAATGACTTGGTTTATGCCATGTACAGTGACAGGAACTTGGAAAAAATATTTAGAGGTGCTAAATTATATTTTTTATATATAAATTCTTTCTTAAGTTTAACTAATATATATGTATTTTTTTCATCTTCATCACAAGCATTCCTTTTGAAAAAAGAATCAATTATTTTACTGTTTATCATAATTTTTCTAATTTAAATTTATTTCCTCTCACCTATTTAGAAAAATATAAATTTATCATTGCCTAGTGGTACATAGTAGACAAATTTATCACATACAAGAGGAAAACATAATGCTTCAAAAAGAAAGGCAAGAAATGAATTTACTTATAAGAAGAAAATGATTGGTCCAAAATATTTCAATTTCACAGTGGTGCAATTTAATTTAATTTTAAAAGGGATGAGAGATTGAGGGTGAAAATTGAGATAGAAAGGGGAAGTGAGAAAGTGATAGAAGTAAAAAAAAAAAAAGAACCGAAAGAAAGAAGAAGACAAATTGGGAGAAAATTTTCTCAAATTAATATAAATGATATAATAATATATAAATAAAATTTCATAACATAAATATACTTTTATAATATATATATATATATATATATATATATATATATATATATATATATATATATATATATAAACTAAATTAGAAAACTTGGGTGTCGTGTCTCCCTATCGTCACATTGAAGGTCCATTAGTGGTCATGTAGTATAACTTGAAGGTAAAAAAAAAACAAATTAGAAATTCAAGGTGAATGTAATAGTGGAAATGATGATATAGTGATGCAATCTTCATGACATCAATACAATTTGGTATTTTCTTTGTAATTTTTATTATATTTTTAATTAATTAGTTGAATGGTCACATGAGAAAATAAAGAAATCTAGAAGATGAATCATTCATGTTTTAGTGAGAGTTAATTACAAGAGGATATTAAAAGCTATTTAGTGAAAATTAATGTGGAATGTAGAGAGTCTTACATGATTGAGTTTATAAAAGGGTGTACTTATAATGAAATATAAAACATATATGAATTTTGATTGAAAATTGAGTTTTCTCTTCGTAAGAACTTTGGGGTATTGAGTTATAACAACTCCAATTTTATCTTATTAGGATAACTTTTGTCGTCCTTTCCAAAACTTGTCCCCTCTGCTTTTTCATCACATAGTTGGACCAAATCACATAGTTGGACTAAGTTCAACTGATCCAACTCTATTTGATAATATAGTTGTTTTGCTTAAATATGTTTTTTAATTCCTTAACTTAACTTTTAGTGAAAATTGAAGTTAGTCCCTCCTTAGAACTTTAGCCCAAGTCCCGAACTTTAGAAATGCATGAATTTAGTCATTTTAACAAGATTTTATTAAGTTTATTTGACGTTTCAAATATGATTCATAATAGCCTTTGAGTTGTTTACATCATTTGACACATTTTCGTTTCAATGTTAGTTGAGAAACACAATTGAAACTTCAAATAAACTTAACAAAATTTGGTTAAGATGACTAAATTTACGCATTTCTAAAGATGAGTGACTAAATTGGTCCTAAGTTTCGAAGATAGACTAATTCCAATTTTCATTGAAAGTTAAGGAATAAAAAACATATTTAACACTAGTTTTTTTGTTTACCAATGTTGATAATTATGTTAGAGATGATATAATTAGATTATTAGAGACAAAAACTTGAAGATATTGATGTTTTATGATTACGTGAACTCATGTTTTCAATGTAGTTTAAATTTGATAATAGTCATGTGTGTTAAACTTAGTTATTTTAGAACTGTGGAACTATTGTTTAGTACTTTAATTAATTATGGTGTTGAAATTTTGAATTGGTATGATTCTATATTTATTCTTTTTTATATGATATAGATAGAGCAAAATGAAAATGGAAAAATGATATTCCCTTTATTTATATGACACAGTGAAAACCTTTTTCACAAAAATATAATAAGAGTCCATTTTACTTTTAGAAGATAAGGTTTTTATTATTAAGTGATTAAGAAAACTCAAAGAAGATAATCTCTTAGGTTATCAAAATGTAAAGGTTCACTTCACAAGAGCTCAAAAGAAGAAACAATAAGATCTAATTAACAAAATAAAAAAAGAATAATAAGAAAACAACAAGAGGGGCATGAAGAATATAAATATAAACAATTCAAAAGATGAAAGAAAGAGAAAAGGATGAAAGGAAGGGAATAGGAACAACAATGGTCGCACACCACTTTGAAATTTTTCCAACTCAAGATGAGTGGTCATCTTAAACCAAGATTCAAGATAAGACAAGAAAACAGAAAAGAACACTCTCAAAGAGCACTCTAGGTCATGGTTGAATCAAATAGTGTATATTACTAAAAATGTTCAAAACTTTGCAAGAGGGAATAGTTCTCCTTATATAGGCATGAGTAGGGATCTATAGAGAAATACAAACACCTATTCTACAACCTATGGTTACAAAGGAGACAAGGAGAGTAAGGTGCACACCTATCTACCTCTAGAAGGTAAAAAAATTACCTCTCTTGACTTCTAGGTAAACCCCAATATGCTGATCTCAATGTCCAAGCTCTTTCCTCGAAAAAGGGTTCCATCATGAAAAAGGTGTTCATAAGCAATCTTGCAAAACAAAACAAAACATGAATCTAGATTTATGAAGACATAATGGAAATCCTATACAACTACGAGAAGAATGTGAGGCTCCCATTGCACTCTCCTTCATCCTTAGTAAGAGTTAAAGACTCATCAAATGACATCTTAAGGTGACATCTTTCACCTGCTTTTCAAGACAAACAACTCTCAAAATAAAATGTTAGTAGCCCAAAGGTTTTTCCATTCTAGGATTTGTGAAACACCTCATTAATAGAATTAAATATTATATTTTAAATAATTATTTAAAATGATAACATAAAGACTCAATCATTGGTGAGTTGAAATAAAAATATAACTATCAAATACATGTCATTAAATTTATGAGTCCAAGTTCGATGGTTAAAGACTCCATTTTGTAAGACCCTAGAAAATGACGTTTTAAAAGTGATAGTGGTTTAAAAATAAAGAGACTTCATTATTTCAATATTAAAAGGTATTAGTATAAATAGAATTGTTATAAACGAGTTTCATTACTTTAATAAACACCATCTCTAGAAACCACTCTTCTAGAGTTCTCTAACTTCTCTAGGAGTTCTATCTCTCTGGTTGTCTAATTGAAGAATCAAGACCGTAGGATTGATCCTCTTAGCGAGCTCTTCAAGTTGGACCGATTAGTTTCTCCATTCGCGTAAGTTGAGTTTCCGCTCTCTTTTTAGTCTAATTCTATTTTTTGTTGCATGTGAGCTATCCTTTGCTTGCATGCATCTTTTTAATCATCAGTATGAGTCTCTGTTGATCAATGATCATAATAGTATGTCCTGATCATTTTTGTGATGTTTCTATGTGTAGATAGAGCATCTTGTGGAGTTAGAGGTGTTTTGGAATTTATAGAGCCGTCTAAGCAGGATATCAGGTATGGGAAGTTAATTATACTCTATTTATCTTGTGTGAATGTTGAATTGGTGTAAATTTCTGAGATTTGATGGTGAAATTGTTTGTAGCATGAATTGTGTAGAAATTTGGTGTTAATTTTGATGTTGATGGTTAGATTTCATCTACGAAATTGATAAAGTGTTTAGATTTCCTTCATGATTATGCTTTTTGAAAATGGGACTCATGTTATGAATTGGGCTTTTATGAAATAAGATTCCTTTTTGCTAAAATCACTTTTGGCATGGATGTGAAGGGTAAGAAAACCTTAGTCATTTGAGAGATCGGCTACAAGGGCTGGGAGGACATCTAAAAATAGCTGTTGAATAACCATTAAAACCATTTTTAATGGCAATTTCATTTTTAGAAATTAAGGCTTAGTTAAGTGAAACGAAGGAGCTGAATTGGGGGAGAGCTAAGGGAAGCCATTGTTGGTCAAGGAGGAAAAATAACATACTCAATTTTAAGTAAGGAATCCAGGTTAGGGGTACTGAACTCGTAATTCTATGGTGATTGGTAAATTGTATATTGTATGAAATGAATTTTGCATTTTTCTATTTGCAAAAATCTCGAGTTTCTAGATTTATGGAAAATTTCCAAAAATCACCTGAGGGCCTCCAAAGCCCCCAAGTGACATATACATTTTTTTCCTATTTTCTGGTTTTTGCCAGAAACTGCCTAACGACATGAATGGGCAACCAGGCGACACAACCTGTTCAACCCAAATTCTCAATTTTTTATGAACCGCCTGGCGGTGATGAATAATCGCCAGGCTACGCGGGCAATTTTGGCTCGATTTTGGGTTTTCTTTGTTCTGGGCTGCTTTTGTTCGATGGAAAAGGTGTTATAATCATGGATTGATAAAAAGGAAGGGACTAATTGTGAAATTATGAGGTGATGCGAGAAAATTGGATGATTAGGATATGTACTTGTGTTAGGGTTTGAGTTATTGGGGGTTTTGGATTCAGGGATAAATTGCAGGTTGAGATGGATTGAATGTTGTTCGTTTTATGTTAAATTGACAAGTGGCTACAATTGATGGTATGAACTAGCAAAGTATGGGATGGGAAATACGGGTTCTCGGGTGTAGGGAGAGATTATGGGTTTCCCAGAATTTGGATGCATCGCCTAATGGTGGCTATATGTCGCCAAGCGCCAATGCAGTCGATGATAACTCTACGCGACTGTGAGGAAAATTAAGGGTTTTGGAACTCTTTGGGGTTAATTGATTTATGATGGTGAATTATGGGGCCATTAGACCAAGGTTGAGTGGAAGGAAAATACATAAATTATACATAAGTTATGATTTTAAAGGGAAGTTGGAATGGGAAGAATTATGATGTGAGAAATATTGTATTAGAGGTTGAGATATCATTATGGTGCATAATTTAATTGCAGTTGGGATATAAGAATGGGATACTCTTTGTTTGGATACCTTATGAAATGTATGGTGGGATTTTGGGTTAACTATGGATGGTTGAGGCTAGAAATGCAGTAGATTGATTCATAATGGGTAATTATTGTAATGTTGGTAATGAGATGGAAATTGTGCTTAGAGTACATGTTATCATTGTAAGGTGGTGTTCCTATGATTGGGTTTTACTTATGAATAGGTTAAAATATGAGATTAGTTCCTAATGGAAAAATTATAAGCGTATAGTCACTATTTTAGGCAATGGGGTTGTGGATTTTCAAGTATGGACCATAGTATATGGAGTATCAACCAACTTAGAGAGTAAGATGCGATTGCAATAATGAAGCAATGGGTGGAAGCATTCTGTAGGGATTGAAACCAGTAAACTCGTTGTACTGGTGTAGCGCCTGGCGAGGAGGTTGAATCGCCAAGCGATAGCTACAAAAATAGTGGGGTTCTAGAGCGCGTAACGCCTGGTGGTGAGTGGAATGAGTGGCGCCTGGCGGCATGAGGGTTCCGCCAGGCGGTCTGGAACTGAATTTCACCTTGTGGCTCGGGAGTAGTGTCAGGCGATAATGCAAAGGCAAAATGGTTGGTTGTTTGCTTTGGATGTGCGTGGTCTACAAGGTTTGGCTGATACCTTAAAGAGACACTTGTTGGAGTGTTCCTTGAGGTGTGGCTCGGGATGACAAATGAATACGAGGAATCTTGGAGTTGTGGCTCAGATTGGCGAGTGTGCTAGTGTAAGTATACAAGTTGTGGCTCGTACGGATGGGTCCAGAAAGATTGTCATCCTTGGTATTTAGCCGACAAGTTTGGTAGTCTTGGGACATTACGAATTATGCTTCTTATTGGAAACTCCACCTGGCGTTACAGAGTGTGGTCCATATCAGGTTTCCACACGTGTTCTACAAGTTGTGGCTTGTAGGTGTGGCATCAAGGGCATCTTGAGGTATTCATCCAAAGGATAAAGTTCCTTTGATATGTGTATGTGCATATATTGTGAATTGTCATTCGTTTATTTGTTAGTTCACCCTATCTGCTTGTGTTTGGCAATGATCGTGTAATGTGTTACACAAGAGCAAATGATGTTGCAGGTGGTGCTGGTGAGGCATAGAGCTGGAGCGAGGGCAACTTTGGGAGTTTTCTTTTTACATAGTTGTATTACTTTATGGATTTTAAGGACTTTGTAAACACTTATATTGTCAAACTTGAAAATTGTATTTGGTATTTATGTTTTTGTGGATTTTGAATTATTACGATAACAAAGGTTTTAATTTCTTGTATTTTGGGAAAAGACAGCATAATAAATGAGGTTTATTTCTATATTTTATTTTTTATTTTATTAAAACTTAGTAACATCCAACTTGGATGTTACAAGGCAGAATTTTGATATGTAGAATTATGCATAATTTTGATATGCAAAATTCTATAGATTAGTATATTTGTTTGGCGAGTATGGGCTCGTTGGGTGAGATACAAGTCAAGGGTTCACTAACTTACGATTCGTTGGAAAGTATGAGCTTGCTGGGTGAATTATAATTCAGGGGCTCACTGATTTGGGTGTTGTTGGACGAGCCCTACTCGCTGTGCAAATTATGGGAAAATATTTTCCCTAGAGTCCCAGTGATGAACTCACTAGGCGAGCAATCTCGTCGCTGGTCGAAAGAGCAACTTTCGCCCAACGTGAAGACATACTCGTTGCGCGAGTTGATCAAAGCATAAGCAAATCGTGGCTGATTTATTCTAGAGAGTATTGGTTCATATAGAGATGAATGTTATTGATATTTGATACAATTATATGTCTGTGAACATGGAATGTGAGCTGCTTAATAGATTTCAAGAAAATTCTAGGTGATGTGTTTTTAGTGTATGCCTTGATATAGGAGATGTCTAGAATAGGAAAGTATCCTAAATTATGATAATCTTTCACACTCATATAGAGTAGAATGAATTATGTGGTGAGAGTGGTAGGATATCTTAGTCTTGGGACATATTAGGCCTAAGGCACAAGGGGATTAACCTTGTGAGTGGTTGGGTGATAACCCATTTTGTCTAAAACTCTGTAGAGTTTAGAAACCATCACAGATGCATACTTCCTTAGTATTCTATATCAAGCACATGATCCAGATAATTGAGTCTTGTGTTAACTGTTTATGTGATTATAAATAAGAGATGTGATTATATATATATATATATATATATATATATGTGTGTGTGTGTGTGTGTGTGTGTGTGTGTGTATGTATGTATGTATATGTGTGTGTGTGTGTGTGTGTGTGTATGTGAATATTTCTTGTATACATTAACTTACCCTATCTATTTGTTTTCTTGGTTGTCTTGTGTGTTGTTCTTTTCTTTTGCGATGATCACCTATTTTGATGGGAGTAGATGAAGTTGTAGGTGTAGCTTGTGGTGAATGAGGAGATATTAGCTAGAGTAGTGGAAGGTCTCAGAAAGTTTAGTAAGTGGTTAGTCTTGTATAGGGTTTTCTTGCTAGTTTATTTTAAGTGTATAAATGATATATTTTTATAGTTCTATTTTTTTTGTAAGACTATAAATATATTTTGGTACATCGGATTATCTATTTTGTACATTATGATTAAACATCTTATTTTATTAGTTTTAAGCTGCTAAAATTTGGATGTTACACATTTTAACACAAAGTTTATATTTGAGTAATTATTTTTAAAATTCATTAAAGATCTTCCATTCTTATGAAAAAAAAAAATGAAAGTCCAAATATATCAAAAACTATTTAGTTACTTAACCATGTGTTTTATTTGAATTTCAAGTTTAGAGAATTTATATACTTATGCATATATCTAAATACATAAATATGATTTAAATATCTTATAAGTCAACTATTATCACCATATTAATTAGTGATCATATAAAAGATAAAGATGTAATTATAAAAGATAAAACATAAACAACTTACTATCATTATTCATATGTTATATCTTACAATAAAAGTTTCTAATAGTCTATATAATAACATCTTCGTCACATTACAACAAGTGTAACTTCAAAAGAAAGATTTTGTATCATAATCATATAAAAACAATTTTTTCTTACTTTTTACAAATGAATTCCCTAAGTTTTATTTTATTTTTTGAGATAGTTGTGTCCAAATTGAATGAGAAGAAAAAAAAAACCATATTAAAGTTACTAAAGAAAAATAATAGTACAAATAATAACTATTATTATTATTATAGTATTTAAAACATATTATTTTTAACATTAATTTTTTTTACACTTTGATAAATTAAAACACCTATTAATTAAGTTTTCAAGTTATAGAATCAAATATCCAAATGTTATATTTAACCCTTTATGTTATATTTTCATTTTAAAGAATACCAAGATGTGAGGAAAACATTGTGGTGTTGAGGTTAGTGTGATCCACTTGTTTGCAAGTTAGGTAAGTGTGAAGAAGAAGAATGGTTGGTAGTTACAAAATCCTAGGCAAACTAACTTGTCACATGTCCCTTTCATAATACTTGCAATTCCTCTTTGCTTTCTTTTGGAGGAATAGTGCACACAACAGAAGCATGAACTCAGAGTCAGGGTACCAACCACTTCTACTTGGTCTTCATTCACACTCCCACATTCCAGATTTGTCATCAGACACCATTGAAGAGTTCTTGAAAGAAAGGTCCATTGAGTTGAGATGGTGGCCCCAACTTGTTGCTTGGGAGTCAAGGCTCATATGGTTACTGTCATGGGCCTCCATTGTTGTCTCCATTTTCAACTACATGCTAAGCTTTGTCACCTTGATGTTCACTGGGCACTTGGGCTCTCTTGAGCTTGCTGGGGCATCCATGGCCATTGTTGGAATTCAGGGTCTTGCTTATGGGATTATGGTATGCTTGCTTGCTTTATATAGTCTCAAACTTTTACCTAACATGTCATTTTGAGTGAGTTTGGTTTTACTATTACCTATTTTTGTCCAATATTTGTGAATGTTTTTTCTTTAATTATTTCTTCTCCAATGTGATTTATATATATTAACAAAACTCAATTTGAATAGTTCCCTTAAATCAGTGTTATCATGTCATTTTGGCATTGGGATTAGAAAATAAGCATGTAAAAAGAGTGATGATTGTACTAATAGATATCAGCTTATCATCCTTTTTGTCCTTGGGATTAGATAAAGAACGGAAAAGATGTCGACTCATAGTTCTTTAAACACGGAAAAGATCCCATTAAATTTTTTAAAAAAATATAAAAATTACATTGACTTAAGAAAATAATTAGAGGGAAAACATTGAATGATCCTTATAAATATAAGGACCAAAAACACCATCAAGCCCTGCTTTTGTTCATAAATGTGCTTTGATTTGGGGTGGTTCTACAATCTACATATTCAACATCAATTTGTGAAAATTTCTAAAAGTTGCTTCTTACTTAGTTATCAGAAAATACATGGGTAATATGTGTAAACAAGTAGTGAATGTGGGGTCATATTTGGATAGGAGTCAGTATAAAGAAGAAGAAATGTAAATACCTAGTTTCAATTTTACAATGGGAATTAGTTGATGACTTTCACTTTGCACATTGTTCTTCTGATGTACATCTCTTTACCAGCAATGATAAATAACAACATATTTTTTATATATTTCTTGACACTGTTATATGTTAAAAAGAATTAGAAATTACAAAATCTTGAATGAGTTTAGTAAACAAGAAGTGAGATTCTAAAAATTTGGTGATTTCTTTGGTATGCAACTTGAGTTTAGTTTTGTAAGTTCAATCTATGAAAGTGGTTGTTGAATTCTCCTTAAACAGTTGGGGATGGCAAGTGCAGTGCAAACAGTGTGTGGAGAAGCATATGGGGCAAGAAAATACTCAGCAATGGGGATCATATTGCAGAGAGCAATCATCTTACACTTGGGAGCTGCAGTGATTCTCACATTTCTGTATTGGTTTTCAGGGTCATTTCTGAAAGCCATAGGTCAGTCAGAGAGCATAGCAGAACAAAGTCAAGTTTTTGCACGCGGAATCATTCTCCAACTCTATGCATTTGCAGTTTCCTGCCCTATGCAGAGGTTCCTCCAAGCACAGAACATTGTGAACCCTCTTGCATTCATGTCACTTGGGGTGTTCCTTCTGCATCTGCTTCTCACTTGGTTGGTTCTCTTTGTTTTCAACTGTGGACTTCTTGGAGCTGCCCTTACTCTCAGCTTCTCATGGTGGTTTCTTGTCTTGTTGAATGGTTTATACATCATTCTTAGCCCAAGATGTAACCAAACTTGGGGTGGCTTCACTGTCAAAGCTTTCAAAGGAATTTGGCCTTATTTCAAACTCACAGCAGCTTATGCTTGGATGCTGTGGTATAGACAAGAAATCGACTTAATTCTCACCCTCTTGGCCACATAAATATTTCTTTTAAAGTGCATCTCTTTGGAAAAAAATTTATAGTTTTAATAATAATTAGAAAAAGTACAAAACTTAGATCTAGTTTTTTAATTATTTTTTGGTTCTAATGCAGTTTGGAGACATGGTATAATCAAGGACTGATACTTTTATCTGGGTTGATCTCCAATCCCACAGTCTCAGTGGACAGTATTTCTATTTGGTATGTTATTATGGCAGCATCCTTTTTTATTGGTATGGTCAATTAATGTTCATCTTGTTTAACCATAATTTCCATGACAATGGATTCTCATTCAGTATGAATTACTTAAACTGGGACCTGCAGTTTATGTTGGGTCTAAGTGCTGCAACCAGGTCAGTGTAAGAAAAAAATGCTCTGATTTAGCTCAAGTCAACTTAAATGGTGTTAATGAGAAGTTGGGTGATTGTAGTGTCAGAATCAGCAATGAATTAGAGGCAGCTCATCCAAGAGTAGCAAGATTTTCTGTCATTGTAGTGAATGGAATCAGCATTGTCATCAGTGTAGTTTTCTCTGCAATTATTTTGACATGCCAGAAGCCTTTGAGCAGGCTTTTCACTTCTGATTCTGAAGTCATTGAAGAAGTTTCTAGTTTGACTCCACTGCTTGCTATCTCAGTTTTCTTAAATTTCATTCAACCCATACTGTCAGGTAACAAAATCCACTCCCACTAAACTTTGAAAAATGAGCTAATTCTTGCTAAAAAAATTGATTAATATATTATGTAAGGCAACAAAAAGGTTTGTACAGTGATTCTTCCTTTTGTGTATTTTTATTTGGAAAAATTCAGGAGTTGCAATTGGAAGTGGATGGCAGGCTGTTGTGGCTTATGTAAATTTGGCTTCTTTCTATGTCATTGGTCTCTCTGTTGGGTGTGTTCTTGGCTTTCAAACTACTCTGGGAGTGGCTGTAAGTTCAAAACATTTCTGATAGACATCTGAATAATTTTTTTTCATAAATATTTCTAAAGAATAAAAATAATAAAAGATAAATTCCTTCAAAGTTAATTTGTTTCTTATGCATTGGCATGAATATTTGTAGTATTTGGGTTTGTTACAGGGTATCTGGTGGGGGATGATCTTCGCAGTTTTAGTACAAGCAGCAACTCTAACAATTCTGACTGCTAGAACAAATTGGGATGCAGAGGTAACGAAAATTAAAAGAATACTAAATGTTACAGAACTTGCTTGTTACATGCAAAGTGAAGCAATTTACTACGCAATTGTAGGTTGAAAAAGCTCTTGCTCGCATCAAAAGATCAGCAGAAGATGAGACCCTAGATCTCTTGATTACGAATATTTGACATTTTCTTTTTTCATTTCCTTCAGGCTTTAAAATAAAGTTGCTTAGCTGCACCATAAGTTATGGGCCACGGGAATATCATTTGATTCGTTGCTATATTTGGTATCAACTTACATAATTTTGGTGGTCAAAGAACTGAACCAACTTTCACTAGAGGTTAATTATTGAAGAAAATTCCAAAAATATGTAACAACGTGTGCACAAAAAAAGAGGGCAATTAAAAAATTGAAAATTCACGAGATTGAAACTTGGTGGTATTAATAACTCGTTTATGTCCTAGTGAAAAGTTTTATAACTCAATAATGGTTAACCAAACGAATTCAAATAATTGAATAAAGATAGGAATAATGAGAAAACTGCTTCCTGCATGTGAAATTTGTGAAAACTTCTATAATAATCCTGTCTGTTTCCGAGCCAACACTTTTCGCAGCTGGGAAATGTCTGAGTGTCGTAAGTTCCACATGTGGAATATATTTATTTAAAGTATAAATTATTGCATGAAACAACGATCACGTGAAGGTTTGTTAAAAATCATATCTAAAAGACGAGAGAAAACAGGAATTGGCACATTTTTATCGTGCATGCAAATATAAAGTTGATGAGTCCAGAGACATTCTCAAAACTAAGAAGCACTTCACGAAAGTAAAGTTGTCAGAGCCTCTTAGGTACACAATATAATATTCATATAACCAGTTCATAACAAACATTGACTATGGATATGCAACAGAAAAGGTGACTTCAACAAAAGACTAGAGACTATTACCAAGAGCATCACTATATATGGAGCTAGATAAATGGCAGTGAAGAAGAAAACAGAGGTTCTGGTTGTGTCCACTAGTTATGACGCAAAGAAGATTAGATTACATACGAGATATCTGAAGAGGGATAGACAAGGAAGCCTCTTCTCCCATGACTGGTTGGAACAAATCAAGCTCTCCATAGCGCTCCAGAACCCGCATCCGGCAATCTTCTGCTGCCATCATTCCGGTGGAGAATGCCCCATGAACAGAACCTGGATAACTCATACTTGTTGCTTCCCCAGCAAAGAACAAATTATCCACTGGGACTCGTAGCCTCTCAAACAGTTCATGGGATTTTCCTACAGCATCATAGCTATACGAACCTAGTGAATTTATATCTGAGCCCCACCGAGACACAAGATACTGAATCTGCACAGTCGCATCAAATTACCAATTAAAATACACACACCATACTTTGCATCTCACTTAATTGTTGAATGACCAAAAATCATACACTTGTAAAGATTAAAAAGTGGAAGGACAGGTAGACTATGCTTTATGTATCTTAGACAATGTATTTACAGATTGAAGCATTGGTTTCTTTTATATTGCCGACTAAACATGATAGTAACAGGAAAAATTAATATGGGTACCGGTGAAGAAGCATCTGGAAGAATCCTCTGGAGCTGCATGAAAGCGAAGTTGGCAGCTGCTTCATCAGACATCTTTTCGATGTCTTTGGCAAGCCGCCCAGAAGGCATGTAAACAAGGACAGGATGACCTGCGGCCTTGTGGAGATTAAGGAAGTAGCTGCATCCATAAGAGGTATCAGCAACTACTCCCAAGAACTCCACATTAGGCCAAAACACATTTTCGAAGTGTAAGATGATTTTGTTCTCAATTCCAATTCCAAGATCAGCTATGGCAGCTTCCTTCCAGTCTGGGAGTTTTGGCTCAAACACTATTCTCTTTGCTTTAAGCACCCCAAGCGGAACAGCAATGATAGCAGCATCAGCAAAAAATGTTTTACCATTTTCCACTGTTACCTTTACTCCATTATATCGCCTAATTACTTTTGTCACCCTGAAAAAGGGGCATCACCATGGCCAGAGGATTCATTACAAAAAAATAGTACATAGGAATCTAACTAATAATTAAAAATATTATCTACCTGTGCCCCAAACGAATATCAAGACCCTTGGCTAAGGTATTTATAACAGGCAAGTAGCCCCGGACCATTAGACCGTGACCACCGGGGAGCAGCACTTCCTGTAAGTACATGACAGAAGTAATTACGAAGAAAAAAAATATATCACGTGTTAGACAAAAGGTTTCATGTAAGATGCTATAATTAGGGTAATAAAGTTGCCTATTTGTAATATGGATTCCTTTTTAACAAACTTTATGGTAGGCCGGTAAAAAGTGCGTAACAATTTTGAACCCTACATCCCGTAAAGGTTGAGACCACCTTTTAACAATCATGCAATAAGATGGTATATTCAGATGATAGAGGAATCCTACACATCCCACTCCAACCACTTTAACAAAAAAGCACCACCAATTCGTAGTGGAGTAAGAACGTTATAATGATTGTGTTATATATTAAATTGACACCTGTTTTAAATCTTAGGCAGCCATCGTTCATTTAGTTGTATATAATGCAATTTGCCTTAAGATGATTTATTGAGGTACAAAAGGGTTTCAATCAGATACATACTCCTATATGTAGATCAGGAAACACATTTTCATGATTATCGGTCATAGAAAGGCTGCATGTTGAAGACTCATGCATGCACCTGGCTATGAGACGACTTTACAAACTATTTCTTTCACTACCTGTAGGTAAGACCAAAGAGAATAGATCGTTCAGTGCGTAAATTGGGGTGGGTAGAAGGGTGGGGGATTTGGAACTAGACCACTAATACAAACAAAATTTTCAACTTGATTTATCAAAATTACCTGATCCCATGCTTTTAGTGAAATAGTATCAGAATCTGCAGCAAACCAACCCTCCATCCTGCACAAATACCACTGAAGCACCTTATGAGCAAGGCCCTCCAACCTGGTTTCAAGTGATGAAGAAATGTTATCAATTACAAGGCCTAAAAGAGTAATAATGGTGCTAAGGAAATTATTTCTTATGTCCATAATAACCTTAGTTCAGGCTTCCTATCCAAAACAATTGAAAGACCACGAAATACGGACATGTCTTCACTGAATTCTTCTCTTATTTTATTTGTCTGCATTTAGTCATGAAATGATCGTTTAGAAATGCAATTTATGCCTAAAATATTTCTTCCAACTATGAAAATAGAGTTTATTAGGTAAAACATAAGTAGGAAAATTAATAAACAAAATGAATTACCTCCTCTAAAATTGTCTCAAATATTCCACCAACTTTTGTTACCAACTCTTGGGGAACCTGATTCCCATCCGTATCAAAAAGTGCATAGCTGCAAGAATTTAATGAATTTCAATTTTCAATTAAAAAAAAAAGAGAAAAGTAGTCTATAGTAATTTCCAACGTGCAGAATGACCAGAAAATATATTAAAATAAGTTGCCAAAAATTATTTGAAACCAATGATCACTATTTAAGTGTGACAGAATTAGCTATATAATAGTTATAAATCATGAAAATCTATACTTACCTCTCCAAATCATGGTCATAAAGTACGGAGTTATCTCCACTCGTACGATAAAGGGGTAGCCCCAGCCTCGCAATGACCGAAGCCAGTGGGTTTTCCTTGGAAACTCCATGCAACCTGAAAAATGAGTACCTCTTATTACTAAAGTAATGGACAAATTCTGCATTCTCATAAAAACATAAACATTATAAATTTATCAGAAAAGAAGCCTCACCATGAGGCTCCCAGGTCAACAGGAAAACCAAATGAGTAATCAGTGTGAATTCGGCCACCAATTCTATCCCTTGATTCTAAGAGAACAACCTAACAAAATTTAAGAAAACAAAATACACGATTTAGTTCCTCAACTCTGAAAAATCATATTAATTATTTAACTATTGACCACAAAAACATGAAGCAAGTTCAAGTTTCAACTACAAGCAACACAAATACACAATCCTTAGCTTAAAAGTTAAATTATTTTGCCACTTCATGACTCGCATTATTCGCGCAAACACATGAAATTATCAGGTAACAGGTTCGTCAAAGTATAAGAGAAAATGTGACCCAATTCACTTGCTGCGTGCGTGCCTTTCGTGAAAATTGATTCACCCATATATGTACGTACAACATCAGTCCAATTCTGAACTACCAAATGTCACCCAGGACCCTTCCCCGGAACCATTACAAGCTGCCATTCAACAAAGCTCATAATGATGTAGGAAATCATAATGATGGATTGACCCACCAATTTTTTCCACTGAAATAATGCAACCTACTTCAAACTACAGGAAAAGGCTGAACAACCATCCACTATGCCTACAATATTTACTTAGAATAACTCTGTTCATGGACTTAACAAAAATCAGATACAGTTCTTCAAATACTTTGGGTAGTTCCCCAATAATAGATTAAACTAGCATCCACTTGCATTGAAGGTTAACATAGATTAGAAGATTTAAAACCCTTATTGAAATTGGAGATCTGTCCCAAAAGTGCCTACAAAACTGCATTCAATTTTGTCCTATAAAGTACTGTTTTACATTAGAGTAGCAAATACAAGTTTAACAAATGTTCTTAAAAATCCATATAGTTAAAGTAGCGCACAGTTGTTACCTGAAACGAAGCATCATGGAGTGCACGTGCCGCAGCAACCCCAGCCATGCCACCACCAACAACAATAACAGATGGTGACCTCCCCTCCTGCTTGTTGTTTCCATAGCACAGAGCTACAGGAAAAAGGGAAAAAGAAAGGAAATATGATCGAACGGTCCATAAGTTAATTTCACTTTGAAATTATTCCCTCAACTTTTTATATACCAGAGTGATCATGAGTGTATTATATATCAATTCAAATAACTTTTTCTCTCCTTAAATCGTCTCTTTCCATTATTTATCTTATCTTACAATTCTCTTTATTATCCTCATACGAACATTTCTTTTGGCCTATTATATTGTAAAATATAGTAAAAGAAAAATTCACAAGTCATTCCCTTACCAAAAACCACTCAGTTTCAATTTCAAAAAATATACAACACTCGCTTCGCAAAACCATCTCACGTAAGTGAGATTTGGTCATTTGGTACACACAAAACAATAACATTAATATAAAAATAATTTAATAGCCGCGTGCATAATTGTAAGTCAAACATTTAGACTATGAACTAATGTTTTCTGCAAAAATATTATTATAAAACTAAAAACAATTGTTATAAAAAATTAAAATACAATAAAATACTAAAAATTAAATCACTTTTCTATAATTTGAAGTATAATATGAAAAAAAATATGTGGGATATGGACCATGTGACTCTAAAAATATTTATCGTAAAATTAATAATATCTTAACTCAAACAATAGAAACTAGAAGAAATTAAAATAATATGCATAAAAATTAAAATAGATTAAAACAATATATATATGTATATACATACATAAATATATATATATATATATATATATATATATAATTAAAATAGATTATTATTACATACACCACAAAAAATAAATTGATGGACTACAAAATTTTCATTTTTGACTATGCAATCTGAAGGAAAATAGTAAAATTTGAAAACATATCCTACCAAAATACCTACTATTCCTGCCTTTTTCTTTCTCTCATGGAGAAAGTTGTCCTCTAGTATTTTAATTTAGTTTAAAAATCTAAATCGTATCCTATAAACTGGCTTTCTAATACTAAAGGTACACAAATTACTTCTTTCCAAAAGTATTTGAAAAACAATATATAAAATACGGAAATTACTTTTTATCCAAAAATATTTTTAAAAGCTTTATGATAGCTTGTTTAATTTAATTCAAGTATAAAATAAATTATTCAGAAAAAAAAAGGTACAGCTTCGTGCCTGGTAGACACGTGCCTCCAACTATTACTGACACAAACTTTTTAATTTCACCAATAAAACCGTAACACGGATTTAAAAATTAAAAACCTTCTTTTCATTCCTCACCACAACTATACATCGTCAAATAAAATAAGGTGCACACGCAGTTACCACCGACATTTGAGAAAAGCAGAGAATAATACAAAAAATTCAGAAACGGGAAAATCGATTAAAAGCTAACCTCTGGTTAATTGAGGACTACGCTTATTTCTGGACTCCATAATCGGACGAAAAATTCAGATTATTGTTAGTGAATAATTCGACGTCGAAATTCGAAGCGAAAGAGAGCGATTGAGGCGAGAAATGGAGGAAGAAAATCAGCAAACACGTAACGAAGTAGTTGGAATTCAAGTTTGAAGACGACGAATCCAGCTTCACGAACCAGTTCATGCAGCTCGAGCCACGATATCGAATCGAGTTTCCGCCAAAACAAACGAATCGATCAGGCGGAAGGTTCTGGAAGCTCAAAAGATTTTCTGAGAGAGAGAAAAGGTGAGAGAAAATTCTGGAGAGAGAAAGAGATAGTGAATTTTAGAGAGAGAAGGTTGAGTTGTGATTTCGGAAAGCAAGTTTCGTCTGAGATTTATAGAGTTGGTTCGTCACGATCGTCCTTCGTCTCAGCCGAACTGCACCGTCATTTCAAGCGCGGATGGGCGCGTGGGGAGCACTTCCTATGGAAATTGGACACGTGGATTGCGTTTTTCTTTGTAATTTGGAACGTGCACGAGGGTATTCTTGCTACGCGTCGGTTACGGATGCTGAGGGATCAAAACCTGATTAAGACATTAGAAGGAGTTGAAGTTATTTATAGATAGTAATTTGGAACTCATTCTCTTTAATCACGTCTATGCTTTTTCTTAATCAAATTATTTAAATATTTATTGGTCACTTTATAATTAATCTTGAACTTAATCTGATGTATTTTTTCTAACCACGTTTTTTCCATTTAAAAACCTTAAATTCGAAATGTAAAATCAACTGTTTTACCGGTTTTGGTCTGATTTATCATTAATATGTTAAAAGTAGGGTTAGTTGAAAAATCCTGTCAATTTTTTTATAATATTTTTTCTTTTAAAATAAATATATATATATATATATATATATATATATATATAATATTTTTTAAAATTTTAGTTGATTAATTAATGTATATATAATAAAAGAAATTAAGAGAAATTATTACATGTTTAATTTATTTACAATAATTAATAATTAGAGTTTAACTTTTAAGGATTAATTGTGATATCTCATTTTAATAGTTTAAAACTAACAAAATATAACACTTCATTTAGGATATAAAGTATATTAATACAATTTCATAAAAGATAAGACTATAAAAATATAACATTTATACACTCAAATTAAACGAGCAAGCCCTACACAAAATTAACAACTTACTAAAATTTCATGAGACCTTCCACTATTCTACTTGATAATTCCTCATCCTTCATAGGTGTCTCTAAACTTGTAATTTCGTCTGCTGATAGGTGATCATCACAAAAGAAGGAGACTAACAACACAAAAAATACAAAAACACACAAAAGAGTAAGCTAGTGTACGGAAAAAGTAATTCTAAAATAAGTAAATCTTGTTATTTTCACACCAACATAGATAAAATAGATATGTATATGAACACAAATGAGTTGACACTAAACTCAATTATTCGAATACATGTCATTGACATATAATTCACTAGAGTGTGCACCTATAATGGTTCTTAGACTCTACATAGCCTAGACTCAAGGGTTTATCATCCAACCACACACAAAGTAAATTCCTTTCACACCTAAGACCAAAACAATTTAGTGACTACCACTTCTTACGACTCTCACCACATAACTCATTCTACTCTATTTGAGTGTAAATGATTATTAGAGTTCAAGATACCTCCTTACTAACATCTCTTATGTCAACTCATACACTAAAGTTACCACCACCAAGATTTTCTCCTTGAAATGCCTTTAACATCATTATCATCATACATGCTCACACGACAATTTCGCCTTACTTTAATAACAATGCAGAGTCATGAACATAAAAGGTCCATCACAATATTTCACACCAAATACTAACAATCAAAGCCATATACATGAATCATATCCATCACAGAACTATTTATAACAACTAAAGAGTAAAATAGGGCCAACATAGGAAACTGGCGCTCAGCAATGCCACTCAGCATCATTCTCCTTGCAAAAGGTAGTGCCTAGAGGTATTGTGTCATTATTCAATGCCAAACCACTCGTAAAATATGTCGCTCAACGGTGAACTCTATCGCTCAGCACCATGGAGCCAGAATGCTCCTAGACTTGTAGTGCAAGCTGCCGCTCAGCACCACTCTAATATCGCTCAGCATTGTATCAATTGATAGTAAGTGCATTGGTTTGAAATAGTTGTAAACATGAAAACTCATACTAATTTGTTCATGAACCCAAGCATACACAAGTAAAAGAAACATGAACAAATCATTCAAACCATGCAAACCAAACATCCATACTCACCATAATTCAAATTTATCAAAAACATTAAAGCCCATTCTCAACATAAAATCAACCAATGAAAAATTGTGAATTGGGGAAATGGAACATGTTCAATTGATCAATTTGGTTCTCCTTTCTTAGTGTTTTGGTCAAAAATAGTTTTAAAACATTAGGCTCATACAGATTTTTTCAATCGCTCAAATTCCAATTCCTTCAATTAATAGAAAATCAGCCAAAACACTCAAGCATTAAACAATCATTCAATTTAAATCATTCGTACACACCAATCAGATCCATCATAATAATCCAATTCCATACTAAAAAAAATCAATCATTAACATGCAAAACAAAATTATCAAACTCGCGCACACAAAAAACAACCAGCTTCCCTTACCTGACAAAGAGGCTCTATAGACCCAAAACATCTCTAAGAACTCTAAACTACCTCCAACCACACAAGATGTTCTATTTACACATAGAAATATCACAAGAACGATCAGGACCTACTATTATGATTGTTGAACAGTAGAGACCCATATTAATGACTAAAAAGGCGCATGCAAGTGAAAGAAGGCTCACATGCAACAAACAATGATCAAGAAAAAGGGTTGAAACTCAACTTATGTGAACAGATAAACTGATCGCTCCAAATTGAAGAACTTGTCGTGAGTATCATTCCTATTGTTTCTAATCTTCAATCAGGCAAATAGAGAGAACTCATAGAGAGAAGTAAGAAAACTCTAGAAAAGTGGTTTCTAGATAAATGATGTATTTTAAGATAATGAAACTCGTTTACAACAACAAAAATTTATACTAAAATCTTTTTATATTAAAATAATCGAGTCTTACTATTTTTAAACACTATCACCTCTAAAATATCCTTTTTCTAGAATTTTATATAAATTATTTAAGACATAATATTTTTACATATTTACGTTCTTTATATAATAAATTTAATTATGTAAAGTATTTAACTATTTTTATTTTTAATCTGGACTAAAAATATAGTAATCGAAGCCATTGGGCCTAATTTACTTTGTCATTCCTAAACCTTGTTTAGGAGAATTTATTAACTATAAAAGTATCTTTAGATTTTATCAGTTTTTTAATAAAATTTAAAATATATATAAATTAAAGCTAATTAATGCATAAATTAATTTATAAAAAGTTCACTTTGAAAATAATTTTTAATTTTAATTATTGAAGAACTTAATGCTATATTATAGAAAAACTATTTTTTCATATTTTTATTTTTTTTAAATATGTATAAGAAAAATATGTTTAAATATATATTATTTTTATATTCAGTATTATAAAACAATTCTAATAAGTATTATCTAGTAAATTAATTTTAGTGGTAATGGAATATAATAACCTTTGATTTCATTCATAACTTACAATGATATCAACAATTATCTCACTAGAAATCAAATTATATAATTGTGACTCAATACACCTAGTTTAGGTCACAAAATAATCGTGCAACTAGCAACACTATTTTTATGAACAAGCGTATTGAGTCAAAAGCTATAAATGATCATCAAAGTACAACTTTTTCTACTTAAGAGGGAACAAGTCTCACAATTCGATTGTGACATGACTCTTTTAGTCTCTATCACGAGACAACTGATGTACCCTACAACACCCATGTTTAGTGGAAACATTATAAAATGTGTGTGATTCAATTCTCATTTAATATCTTGATACCTTGTGAATATTGTTCATTATTTCTTGTGGAGTTGAATTTTTCTTTTAGTTCTAAGTCTAAAACTTCATGACCAAGACCTATCCAAGTTCATTCAGGAAGATTCAAGAAACTTTCATCGATTAAAACACTTACAAGTAATTATTGTGAATTATTCTTCAATGGAAACACATATTGATAAGTTAGTTTTGTTCCTACTATTTGTATAATTGATTTGACCAATTGAGTTTATTTTTTTATTGAAAATATTTTTTAGTTTTTGGTTGATCATTGATTACAAGTTGTGTTTAATTGATCTTACTTTATAATTGTTAAGTTAGACCTTCTTACCTATAAGTTTAAGGATATTTGGATCCATCATTGATTTTTGTGCTCTCGTATCTAAATAAACAATATCATTAATGGCTTTATCACATTTGGATGAAAGAAGTTGGATTTCTATGCAAGGTTGTGGTGGTGAAGCCCTAATATGATGCATTTATTTAAAACAGAATACTAGAATTTTTTTCTGACTCAGAATCGAACTAGGGATTCATCTAAAGAACTTTTCTCAAAATAGATAGACTCAACCTCTTCATTATCATTGAGATTGAGTGTAGAGATGACCTCTATTGCTTTTACCTTGTTTTGGGGACAATTCTTAGTTAAATGACATCTTTTGTTGTAGATGAAACATCTTTGATGATTGGATTTTCCTCTAACTTTCTTCCATTTGAAGAATTTGAAATTCTTCTTTTTCTTTTTCTTTTCTGTTGACAATTTTCCATGTTTCTTTTTTCTTACAATTTCCACCACGGTTATTGAAGCAGTTTTGAGAGCAAGACTTTTTACATTTGATTTCCAAATATGACCTTTTGCAAGCTTTATTGAAATTTCTCTTCTGGCTCATGATGTCTGAGAAGAATTCATGTTATAGCATAATTTGTCCACTGTTTCTAATGCCATTTGGTGGATTTCTTCCAACGTCAAGGATGTGAGATCCTTTTGGATATAGATAGCCATCCTGTTTAATTCAGTTGAATCTCAACAGAGAGAGATGCAACATAAATGTTGAGTGAACAATGGTGGCTTATGGCTTTCCTCCAAGCAAGCTTGCATTCAACATGAGAGATGGATAGAGTATGAAGATGTAATGGTGTGGAAGCATTGAAATCAGGTTAAAATTAGTGTATAAAGGTTTGGCTATAATGAGAAACCTAGGAAGATGTGTAGTTTAAAATTTGAAGCTAAATGGAGACATGCGTCTAGTGTGACTTGCCATGTGGCAATGTCACGCTTTCATGCCTTGGGACACATAACGAGAAGCTTGACCTAGCTTGGAGAGCAGTTGATGCATAACTAGGTAAGAAAACCCTAATTTTAGGTGTCTCACACAAAACCCATCTCTTCAAGGACCAAAACTACATTATTAGGTCAAAGCCCAAATCAACTCCAAATACAAGTCCAAGAAAATCCTATAATACTTGGCTCAAAATAAACCTACTCTAATTATTTAAGTTCAACACTACAATTGTCATTAAACTAAATTAAAGAAAGAAGAAGGTTAAGTATGTTTTTAGTCCCTGAACTTTGATCCAAAATTGGAATTCGTCCCTATCTGAAACTTCAATATATTTTGGTCCCTAAACTTTAAAAATAAATGAATATAGTCCTTTTAACTCAATTATGTTAACATTTTTTTAGGTATCAAACGCATCTCTCAGTAGATATTGAACCAAAAATGTGTCAAACAATGTAAAAAATTTCAATACTAACATGAAAAGCATTTGACACGTCAAAAAATGTTAACATAATTGGGTTAAAATGACTATATTCATTCATTTTTAAAGTTTAGGAACCAAAATGTATCAAAGTTTCAGACAAGAATGAATTCCAATTTTAAGTCAAAGTTCAGAGACTAAAAACATACTTAACCCTTAAAAAAATATAGAATGAGAGTAAATGGTTGCTCAGTCATAATCGCTCAACAAAATTAAGCAATATTATAATAGAGACAAATGGTTGTTCAATCATAGGTCATCAAGTATAAAAAAAATAGAAGACTATACATTGTAAAATACTCAAAACATACAAGTATAACTTCAATTCAATCTAGATACTAAACTTGTTGATGACATTACATGTTCTCATCAAAATCAACAATCAATCACACACTTTCTAAACATATTCTATTCATTGCAAATCAAAATGTATTGGTCTAAATTTAATTTTGAATTAAATTCAATATTTTCAATCATTATAAAAAACTTATTTCATTATGAACAAATACTAAGTCCAATTGTCACAATAACTAATATTCATACATAATCGGTCAATAAAGATGTAAGTTCAAATTAATAAAATTATAAAACTCCAAGGTATATACAAAGTTTGTTTACTTATCAAATATACTCCATCTAATTAAACATAAACATACATTTCATCTCAAATATAAAAGATGTATATAAACCATGTGCATATTTCCAAGTTTTCTACCACTTATATGAAAAACTTCTCACACCAATAAAAGTTAAGTCATAACTTATTCGTACATAGCTAGTTTTAAAAACACTTTATTCTAACTAAAAATCTCTTATCTGAGGATAAAAAAGAAAGCATTGAAGTTCGAAAGTTATAAAAAAGACAACAGAAAAATAAAAAAAATAAAAAATGTAAATTAGTAAAATATAAATTGATTTTACACCTTACACACTTAAATACTTGAAGAAGAAAACAAAAACTTCTTTATTCCATTAAATATCCAGATAAGGTCATGTTAAACATCATTATGATTCTTGACATTCCACTGTGTTTGACACTCTAAAATTCATCAATCATTTGTTATCACATGAAAATTTATCAAAAAGAAAATAAAAGAATTAATACAAAACTTGGGGGATCACACTGAACCTATAGTAAAATTTATACCAACTATTATTCCAAAGATTAATACAATCACCCTTAGTGTTCAAAAAGTATTTTCTAGAACATCATATGCATCCTTAATATCATGCCTATTTAAAGAACATTATATATTTTATATGAGTTTAGTTCAAATTATTTTGTCATAAGTAAACTCACAAACTAAATGTAGCATATAGGCGTTATTCTCCAACTGAATATTAGTAACCTCCAAATCACCATTCAACTTAGAACCATACAAGATGGACCATCTAATAGTGAGCAATTTTGTGTATCTCCCAAGTTCATACAAATTTTGAATCCATTATTCCACCTCAAGAAGAAGCTTAATAACTTATTTATAAACCTGAAAGCGACAATAAGTCAACAATTACCGAATTTATTAGTTGAATTCTTTCCATCATACTAAACAATTTCTCTTCCCAAAAAATAAACTTATAACGAATGTTATTAACCAAAGGTTGAAACAAACGAGCCTTGAAAGCTCCCACAAAAATTGACACTCCTAATAGAACCAATTATTTATGAACATGTATACATAGTAAATCAAAGGATATAATGGAAATCATAACTAATATATCTAACTCTAAAAAGTTCAAGAGATGCAACATTTTTTTTTATGCATATAAAGTAATACATATAAAACTCAATGAATAGTCGATATTTGTTGATACAAACATATATGTTTTTTAATTAAGTGATTCATATTTAAATCTTAACAATAGCATTTTACATACGAAATAATATATTAATAAAAACATATAAACCTTATATGGTATTAAGGTCTTCAACTATATTAGTAATTTTTTTATGATAAATTATTCTATCACTATTATAAAAAAATGAAAGGAATTAACCTGGTGATTATTTACCTATGTTCTTGTTATATTGTAGGAACTTTAGATTCGTATGAGTTTATAAAGAGGAACAACTTGAAAAGTTTGAGAGACCTAAAACAAACTTAAAAAATGAAGTTTTTTATTTAAAATTTATTTTTTGAACTTTTTTTTTATGCAAGCTTATTTATTAAATTGTATAATTAATTTCATTTAATATTTATTTTTTAATAGATAATAAGGTTAATCCATTTAATCTTTTCTTGAGAGACATTCTTCATCCACCTGTGTAATACCATATTTAATTTATAATCATAATTAAAGGAAGCGTCACACAGAATAATACAGAAACGCAGTCCTAGAGTTTAAACACTACTCCATACAATATCCAACGCACACAACTATGCCAAAACTAAACCAGATACAATGTTCATCAGTAATCAAAATAGGAATTTAAAAGATAGACTAGTACATGGGTCATAGCCCTAAAAATAAAGTCCAAAGCAGAATCCAGCCCAGGTGGGCTACACAGCGGAACCATCACCTCCCTGTTGGCCACAGGTGTTTCTCGCATCTACTCACACCAATAAATTGATGATCTTCGCAAAAAGATAAAACCACACACACAGGACATACAACAAACAATAGAAGGGTAAGCTAGAGCCAAAAATAGTGTTATCATACAATCATATACATTCTCACAATCAATTATACATACGTCATCCAAGCATGTTCTGACCTTCCAAACAATACACTAAAACTCGACGTGACTCATCCGGATGCATATAATCTAGTCAGATTCAGTGGATTCTTGCACTTGTGGTGGATTTTCCTGCTCACCCCCGAACTAAGTGTTACGATGTTTCAATCCCTCACACACAAGGTTAGCCCTTAATGAGTTTTAGGCCTCCTACTACTCTCACCACAAGAGTCAGTCCGCTCTATGTGAGACTAACTGACTCCTTAGAGTGTCAGGATGCAACCTTACCCTGAATCCTTACCAAATCATATAGATGGGGCACCACCATGAACTCCCACTAATAGGGGTCATGGGATTATGTCCCGACCACTGAAACACCACCCAGAGGTCTCACCTAGAGGCTCATGGGTTTATGTACTGACCACATACAAATCATACTCAATCAATCAAGAAAGATTTATCATGCATAAATATATCACATACCAACCCTTTATAACCTCTTTCATATTCCCAGTGAATCCATACCAACTCATTATTCTCAATCCATGAATATAGAATCATATCTCATACCAATACCATGCAACTTTAATTACCAACCATATCATTCATTTTACATACCAAGACCACACCAACATCCCCATCCAATTCATAATCACAGATATTCCATGCATTTCACAAGCCTCAAACTTTAAATATAGTAAATAAATAAATCAATAATCCATAACACTCAAGTGGAGAAAACAACGAAGCTTGTAGCAGGTCTCGCTCAAGCCAGAAGCCCTCGCTCAGGCGAGAGGGATGCTCTCGCTTAAGCTACAAACTCTCGCTTAAGCAAGCTCGCGACAGAGGCCCCTAGGAAGTTTTGCGAATGCTCGCTTAGGCGAGCCCTCCTCGCCTGAGTGAGACCACCCCTCGCCCAAAGGTGAGGTTCCTCGCTTGGGCTAAGACAACAACAACACACCAAGGCTCCCACACGTTCTCGCTTAAGCGAGCATTTCTTGCCTGAGCGAGATAGTGCCTCGCTCAAAACAAAAGCTCTCCGCCTGAGTGAGAGTTCGAGTGTAACCCTGGCCTACTTCTGCATGTCTCGCCTAGGCGAGTCAGTCTCGCTTGGGCGAGAGTAACAGGTCTCGCCATTGTTCTCCATGCAACAACCACTTTTTCACATCCCAAACAACAATCCAAGCATTTCATAGTTCAACCACAACACATAAGCTATAAACCATGCAACAATGACAAGGACAACTCAAAAATCGAAGTAAATACACAAGCCCTAGCTTCCCTTACCTGAAAAGGGATTGGCAAAGGACTCCGACACCAGACTCAACAAATCTAGCAGCTTTAATAGCGAACTTAACAACTGAGAACAATAACAAAGGAGGAATAACGAGGTTACGATAGTGAACCCAATAGAAACCACTAAAACTAACTTAGAAAGAGAAGAGCACAATTTAAGAACAACTTACGTGAGTAGAGCGAGGTCGAGCGAAACTTTGATCAGTTTGAACCCTAAATCCTAGCATAGCTCTTTTGGAGAGATAGAGAGAAACAATTGTGTTTCTGTAGATTGAGGGAAAATGAAAGCGTTAGGGCAGATTAGGGTCTTTAGCTCTCCATGGGTCATCCCTAGGCCTAACGGATATGAGCATCCCTTTAAAAAAAAGGACAGAAAATATTGGGCCTTACAACCTGTATTTTTTTAATTCATTTTTATATTTTTATAAATTTATTCATAGTTCCTTTTTATGATGCAATTAAAGCCTCAATTCTTCTTTTCTTTTAGATTTATTAATAGCCTGATTCAAATTTTCCAATTGACATATTTATATATTTTTATTTGAAATAAAAAATTATAATATATAAAACATTACTAAAATAATTATATAAAGCGAATGAGTTCAAACAATAAAATATGGTTTTGGTTGTCAAGAAAGTAAACTAGTAGATTTGTAGTGTCTTGAAGTTTCAAGTCTCTTTCTCCTTCTCAAGTTTCAACTTTTTTCACAAATCTAAAGAGTTTATTTTAAAATTAATCATTAATAAAAATAATTTTAAAAAAATATTATTCTCTTTAACTCGATAGTAAGTGTTTTTTTTCTCTAAACTTGAATTGTCTTTGATAAGAAAACTCAACTTTGAATTATGCTCAAATTAATCTATTATCCACCAAAAGACAAAACCTTTATCTAATTAATAGTTTTGTAGAAAAGTTATAATTCCTCCTCAAGATATACAAAAAAAAATACTCAAAACTCGTAAATCGAAAAGTATCGAAAAATAAAACTAGACAAAAGAAACACATTTCTAATTCTAATACAAATCCATAACAAAATAAAAACAACAACAACACAAAAAAATATACCAACCAGAAATGAGGATGAGAAAATTGGTATACATGGGCAATACACGATTCAATCATTTGCCAAAACCCTAAAAAAATGACTCTTAGAAGAGGAGAAAGTAAGGAAAGACAAGAGAAGCCACATAGACATACAATGCAAAGATAAAGGGAGAGAATAAAATCAAGATTGATTCTAAGAGAATAAAGATAATTAATCATTTCCTTTTTTGTAAAAAAAAATTATAATTTACTAAATAAAGGTTTTAACTCATTAATTATCATTTTTAATGCCAATAAAAATTAATAGACATTAATAATAATTTAATTAAATTGTATTCTTAAATATAAACTTATAATTAAATTAATAGAGTTGTATTAGTAATAAAAAAATTTAATTTTTTTTCTTAAACATAATTTTATAATTAATTTAATAAAAATATATTAGTAAAAAAAATTATCTTTTTTTTAAACATAATTTTATAAACTAATTTTAGTAAATAATTTTATAAACTAATTTTAGTAAATAATTTAATTATAATTTTATAAACTTATAATTAAAAATATTATTAATAAAATAAATTTTTTTCAAAAATAGTTCACTTACTTTATCTTTGACCCCGACTTATAAACTGAATACAAACTGAATACAAAAATAAATGACAGAATAAAAAGGTAATACATATTAACTAAAAAATATCTCTTAATTAACATGTCAGAACAATAGTCTCGTATTCTACTTTATATAGAAAAGTAACAATCAATCACTATTGGGTGAGATATTATTTATTTTCTTACCTTTATGTTTTGAATATATGAGGTCACCTTAAGATTCATGTCGATGATAGATTTTCTCATCAATCTTTTTTCTCATAATTAATGTATCAAAATAAAATATTTTTTTTTTTTGTTTTAAGAAGATATTGTTAATATTTGTACACGACAAATGTTTTCATCATAGTTTTAGACGTATGAAAGTGACGGGAATATTAAATATATACAATAATTATTTTAAGAAAATAATATTTGAAATATCGTTTTATGTTTTATATATTAGGAAGAAAGCGAAAAGAAAGAGAGAAAGAAAAGAAAAGAAAGTAGAATTTGATTTGAATAAAATCTAAAGACAAAAAATATAGTATATTTCAGTGAGGAATGTTAAAAAATAGTTTTTTTTTATAGATAAGAAACTTTTAGAAGGTAATTTATTTTTATAAACAATTTAGAATGTTTTATAATAGAATATGTAAATAAAGACTTTAAAAAATTAGATTTTAAAAATTTAAAAGATTATTTTTATTATTTAAAATTATAAATTTTATTTAAAAGTATAAATTTTAAATAAAAAAAAATTAAATTTTCATGGCTAAATTTATATTTCCCTTCTTCGTATTCTGTCATTGGTTGGATCTTAATCGAGAATCATTAGGTCAAATATTATATATTATTGAATTATTTAAATTAGTTTAATAATAATTTGTTATAATATAGTAATATAAATACTTTATTAAAATGAAAATGAAAAATATACAATACATTTTATTTATCTTATATAAATAAAATATTTCAAAAAGTAATTTATTTGAATAATAAAAATTTAAATTTAATATATTTAATTTCATTGAAATTGTAAAATTTTATTCAAACACACGGTTAAAAGTATATTTGATTTTCATTTTAAGAAATTTTATTTAATTTTAACTTTTACAATAATAAAATAAAATAAGTATTCAAATAATTGGTAAGGTGTAGGGATGTCAACGGGGCGGGTAGGGCACCAGTAGTAGCTCCTCCATACTCTACCCGCTGGATAAATATTCGCCCCGTACCCATACCCATATCCGTTGGGTATCCGCTATACGGGTACTCGTCTATTTTTTTCATATTCGCGGGTATCCACGGGTATTCGCGGGTATTTACAAAATTATTTAAAAACAAATATTTGATCATAAATTCAAATAAAATAGAATAAAATACATCATTTTCATAAATTTTAAATAAAGTTCAAATAAACTCAAATTCATACAAATCCAAATAATTATAAAAGTAAATATAAAATGACGTTCAACACAATTGAAAATTCTTTAATTAGTGCTTTGATAAAAAAACACAATTTCTCTGATTGATTCCTAAAAATAAACAAAATAAACAAATAATAAACCTTAATCGTCACGTGCCAAGTATTCTTATTTTAATTTCATCATTTGACAACAAGCATACCATAAACGTCATTGTCGATATAGGATTTGATGTATATTTCCAATTTCAAATAAAGGAAAGAGAAGAATGTCAAAGGGGTGCATCTCAAAGAAGACAACGTATCAATACTTGAAGTATTGAAGAATGAAGACAAGATGTGCAACATAGAAAAAATTAGGCCACAATGTTTTTTACTATTATATATATATATATATATATATATATATATATATATATATATATATATATATATATATATATATATATAT
>Ga0099822_1000805_pt1 | contig 32868 bp, 14 predicted proteins | sample CowpeawhiteBW_FD_76839 | JGI IMG/M metagenome (GOLD analysis project Ga0099822, IMG submission 76839) | Root nodule microbial communities of legume samples collected from California USA - Cow pea white BW | ecosystem: Host-associated > Plants > Roots > Nodule | place: USA: California | collected... | reverse complement strand
CTCAGAAACGAAAATGGCCGCCTAGGCGAGTTCTCGAGGCAAAACCCTAAGCAAAAGCCCTGTTATTCTCGCCTAGGCGAGACTAGCTCGCTTGGGCGAGATTAACAGGTCTCACCACTGTCAGCATACATGCAGTAGCAGAAACAGCCCAAAACAATGCCCAAAAACACATGCAACTAAGTTTCATTCGATTAAACATGCTTCTGAAGCTCATAAACATGGAACAAACCAACAAGACACCCAACAACAAAATGAACGGTTAAATCTAGCTCCCCTTACCTTTTCTAGACACGAGAAAAGAGCAGCAACCCCAGGAAATGCAACTTGGCACAACAGCTCTACGGATCACAAAGGTGAGCTGAAATGGAAACCCCAAGACCCAAAACGAGAGTGAGAAATGGAATCCTAACCGCAACCAAACGCCAACTGGAAGAAGGTAGAAGGAGAAAAAGGAAGGCTATAAAAGATCCGAGATACTTACCAAAGAAGAACACTGAGCTTAGCTTTGAAGATGGAGTTTCCTCTGTGCCCTAGCAGAGCTCCTTGTTTTAGTTATGGGATGGAGAGGAGAGTTGTTTCTGAAAAGGTGACAAGAATCAAATGAGACAACTGAATGGGGTATAGGGTCCTACTGAAGGGCTGGCCTTGGGCCTCCGAAAAGGCCAGGCCCAAAACTTTATAACACTGAAAAAAAAAGGCTTACACCTACAAACAAAAACTACAAAAAATCACGCAAGTAACACCTCGCCATGCATAACATCACAACATTCGAACCACAAAAAAATCCCAAAACATAATCACGAAAACCCTAAACCCAACTGATTGAAATATGCAAAATTTATCACAATCCCAAAAATCCTAAACCCCCGAGCAAAGCACTTACCTCATCGATGATGATTATCTGGAAAATTAAAATCGAATGAAGAAATCACCACGTCCAATTGCTTCCTCTGCAAATCGGAGATGCAGAAATCGCCTCCCACCCACGACAATCCCTAATTGCAGCGACAATACCTAATTGCACATTTTGCCCAAAATTGAAATTTTAACGTTAATAATCCACTTGTATTGTACACGTAATACACCACAATACAACGTAATATAAACTGTGTCACTTGTACAGTGCTCCGTTACTGATTTAAACAACGTAACAGAAAATGACTAATTGAAACACGAATTGCGAAAATAAGGACCATTTTAAACATTTGGTAAAAATGAGGATCATCCACAATAAACACTACGAGAATGAAGACTAAAAAGATATTTAAGTCAACTATTTACTTTACCTTTAAAATATATCATACTCTTAAATATAACTATTTGTTTTATAGGGACGGATTGAGTCAAGTAACTTTATTTAACTTTTAACCGGTTTATTTTATTTTATTTTTTGAAAATTAAAATTAACTATTCAATAGTAAAATTACGAAACTTATTTCCAAAAAGTCACTGAACCGATCTTCTTATTTTATACATAATACATAATATTATATTTTATATTAATGTAAATAAACAATACTTTTATAATTTAAACTCTTAACACTTATAAATTAAATTTTAATTATTAATAATAATAGAAATTTAAATATAAATATAATTATTATTTTAATTTATATAATTAAAGATATTAATTGACCAATTATAAATTTAAAAAATATTTATATGATCTAAATATTTATTTATAAGTATATATATAAATAAATTTTATAAATAAAAATTTAAATAAATTTAAAAAAAAGTTAAAAATAAATAAAAAGTGGAGTCTGTCACCAATTTTGTGGTGGGATAGATTATAGTTTTTCACGCATTTTTTATTAGTAGGCCGGTCCAACCTAGGTATGTCAAAAATATTTGTGGATAAAATTTTTCATGAGTAGCAAATGAATATTGATACTCGCAGGTAATAGGTACTTGTATTTTTTATACCCGCATGTCAACGGGACGGGTACGGATATCATAATATCCGTACCTGTGAATATCCGTACCCGCCATACTCTAATTTAAATTAAAAAAAACATGATTAAAATATTAATTTGAATAGGTTATTTTTTATTAATTAGTTTTTAAAAATCTTCATTTATTTGTAAACTGTCATTCAATATTATTTAAATGAGTTATTTGCACTTTGTTTGAAATTTATGAATGTTATACATTGTATTTTTATTCGAATTTACGGTTAAAATATGGTATTAAGTATTAGTTTTTTCTTTTGAACATACCTGCAGATACCCGGAGATATCCATGAATATTACAAAAATATGTGAATGTATACCCGAACAGATTTAAGTACGGGTACGTGACAAAAATTTATCCAACAGGCAAAAAAACTAATATTCGTATTCTACCCGCCCCGTTAACATCCGTAGTCAATCCCAATCTATTATTTGTGAGCTAAGGACAAGATAGGTCAAACCGGGTTTTTTGTCACCCAGACATAATCTTTCAACTTTAATTTTCATTCTTTCATACTATAAATGAAAATATATTTAAAATAATTTTTTAAAACTTTTCAATTACATTATATAATTATATTATTTTCTAAGATTTAAAAAATGCGAAAATAATTATCATTACTTTTTAAAGTTATGCTCATATATATTAAAATATTGTTGGCGTGTCCATTCACGCTCTATAGAATAGGAGATTAGGAAATTCGATTTCATGTGAACTAATATAAATTTTAAGTGATGATATTATAAAGGTTAATAAATAAATTAAATAACAATTTATAGTTAAACCATAGTGAAAAAACAACTCATTCTTACTGTTAGTATATATAAATTAATAATCTGTGTAATTGAACTAAAATATAATTGATACAAGACATTTCAATTAAATTCGACATAATGGCAGATATTTTGGATACTTTTCTTTTCTCCGTTAATTATTTGAAAAGTCAAGCAGAAGTAACAAAAGTGTTTGTGCTTCGCACTGATCTCTCTCTATTCCGTTCAAAGCGCTTCACAGTACGGAGAAAAAGAAAATACCCATTTCTTCAGAGAAAAATCTAAGAGACATGTCTTCCACCTTCGACGTTTTCACCGTCGACGATGACCACTTCGCCGCCCCCGCCGCCGCAGACACCTTCTCCGGCTACGGCGATTTCTCCACCTTCCCCGCCGAAGACGTCCCCATCGACCATGTGGCGGCGGCTTCGCCGGAGATCTTCGGCTTCAGCGATCCCGATCCAGGCTACACTCAGTCTCCCTTCGACGTAGTCGAGAATGGGAACGAAAATGGCTCCGAAAACGGCTATAGCAACGGCGTCTTTGTCTCCGACGGACCGGTGCTGCCGCCACCGGGAGAAATGGAGCCGGAGGAAGGCTACGTCCTTCGGGAGTGGCGCCGGTAACTTTCTCTCTGTCTAAACCTTTTTTTAAGTTTTAAGAGTTCGTTCGTTTTGTGAATTTTCAGATCTTGTTTGAGTTCGCTTAGATCTATTCGGTTAGGATTGGGGATAGGAAGAAGCGAATTGATGTAGTTTTTTTATCCTATTTTACTTGGAATAGTTACTTGAGCGATTGATTTGCATGATTTTCCGCTTAGTATAATTTTGTGCATTGGTGGGAGGGAGTAAATGATTTGCATTCACCGGTTTTTATCTTCCATGGTCCCTTACTGGTAATGTGGACGTTGGATCTGAGTGGTTAGTGTTTTTGAGAGTAAATTTTGTCGCATGAAAATATAAGTTGTTGGATGCTATGCAGCTTGGACTTCAGTCAGCTAATTCTACAGTTTGGTTTATCTGAATGGTCTGCATTAATAAAATAGTGGAAGGATCGAGTAACTTTGTTGAGCGGTTGAAGTGAGATGATCGTATTCCAGTTCATTACATTGAGTGTTCCATTTTCCATTATCGTCTCTTCCCCAGGGAAGCAATTTACAAATGACCTGATCTGATGATGATCAAACTTGGGAAGAATTGTGTGGAATCGTCCCAAGCACATTTTTCTAGCGGAATTTATTTATTTTCCCCCTTTTCCGTTTCTTCTGCTTGTGTAGTTCATGGAGTAATATAACCTAGTGTAAGTACGTAAGATTCATCTTGTATGAATTTTGATACTTACGTAGGTTTACATTGACACTGATTCTATCTATTTATAAGTGTGGTACATTATTTTGCATTTCTAATGTTTGATTTCTCTCTTTACGTCATGCATTGAGTGTCTACTGTAGGCTCAACGAAGATAAACTAACGATGTTTTGATTCATAAACTGCTGAATTCAAGTTTTGCTTTAATATTAAGTGGCGCCGATGGTGAAATTAGGATTCTAATTTAATATGAAATATTAATATTTACGTTAATTTTTATGTGGTGCATAACTTTACACGCAACTAAGGTAGGGTTTTTTTTTTTTTTCTAAAATTTATTTCATAAACTGCTGTTGTCATTTCAAGTTCATATTCGTAAATAACCTGAATTTGATGTTGGTAATTACTCAATAAAATCAGAGAACCAGATACTTGATGACAGTGCAATTTTTCTTTTATAAATATTGGTATCGGATGTGTTTTATTTTGCATAGTGCATTCTGGAAGATGACAATATAATGCATAAAAAGGAATTTTAAAATATAATTATTGTTGGAAGTCCAACATCGACTAGACATAAGGCAAATTCACAATATATAAGTGGGTGCAAACCTCATTTTACAAGTCGGTTTGTGGGATTTGAGTTAGGTTTAAATCTCATCCTTTAATATATTAGAGTACTTAGAGTCTCACATAGTCGGTTGTCTGGGGTTGAGTTAGGCTTAAAGCTCGTTTCTAACAATTATGTTATTAATTAATATACTCAATATAAAAATGTTAAATGTGTCCATTAATACAAATTACGTTTGTATGATTTTCTGACGAAAACTATTCTTGAACCTACGGTAACTCTGTGTCTTGCTTGCTCTTTGATCTTTTCCAATTAATGTTTAAGATCTATTGCATGTTTTCCTCAATCGGTTAACAAAAGCGAATTCATTGCAGTCAAAATGCCATTCAGCTTGAGGAGAAGGAGAAAAGGGAAAAGGACGCGAGAATAAAGATTATTGAGGAAGCCGAGGAGTATAAGGTGGCTTTCTATGAGAAAAGGAAGCTTAATGTTGAAACCAACAAGGTTCAAAACAGAGAAAGGGAAAAGGTAATTTCTAGACCCAACACATATAATCTATATTCGCAATTATCATTTTATGTTCGTATAACTTCAGAAATAAACTTATGGAGCAGTTGTACCTGGCTAATCAAGAGAAATTCCACAAAGAGGCTGACAAAAATTACTGGAAAGCTATAGGGGAGATAATTCCTCGTGAGGTTCCCAACATTGAGAAGAAAAGAGCCAAAAAGGATCAGGATAAGAAGCCATCAATCACAGTTCTTCAAGGCCCAAAGCCTGGCAAACCCACAGATCTTTCTAGGCTGAGGCAGATATTGTTGAAGCTTAAGCATACACCACCACCTCACATGATTCCCCCTCCCCCTGCACCAGCTAAAGACCCCAAAGATGGGAAAGATAAAAAAGAAACAGCACCTAAAACAAATGGATCTGCATCAGAAGGTACACCTGAATCACAACCAAAGGATGCCACCACTAATAACGGTTCTGCGGATTTACCCCAGAAAGAAGCTTCACTACCCCTTGAGGAGCAGGCTTCTACATAAGCCTTATTTTGCACACTATAGCCCTAACAATCTTTCTTCTGCTATCCTTATTCATCTGGCAATTCTTTACGGATCCTTATGTCATACTTCTATGGTTTTTTTGGTGTGCAATTTGTTTTCAACTTCGAGGTTTTGTATCAATTGTATCCTTTATTGACTATTATTTGACCTTGGAAATTCATATCTTGATGGGTTTAATACATCATCTTAAAATAAAGAGTATTTTTTCTCTTCTATGATTATTGCTTTGTATTCTTATTTTTCATTGTTTGTGTTTTTGATCCCTCTCTCTCTATTTATATTTTTATTATCTTAGTTCTTCGTAGATCGTAAACAATTTTGACGAATATTATTTGTTTGACTTGTATTGTCATGTGAAATTAAATGGCAAAATTCATAATTTCGTTAGTCTAATTCTGGTTTAACAATGGATTGGACCTTTCACAACTGAGCTTGACATTGTTTATAAGTTGAATATGACAGTTTTGAAAAAATGTTCTCCTGACTAAAGAACTAATAATTTCTTAAATTAATTAAACCAAACACTTAAAAAAGGCCGGCAAGGCCGGCCTCCAGTTCAAAATACAGGAAATTTGTTTATACACACACAAACATTGATATTTTCTTATCGCATGTCAAAAAGAGATTACTTCGAAAAATCTATTACCAAAAAAAATATAAAACCCTATTTTCAGAAAAGAAAACTAATCCAAGCCCACGTTATAAATTAAAATACATTTATAAAAAATAATATACAAAAAAGAGAAAAATGTAAAATAAAAAAAGAAGACAATCCCTCTTTGTTCACTTTCTCTCTCTTTCTTTCCTACTATTTTTTTAACTCTGCAATTCACACATCAAACGTTTAGTGGAAGGGTTCACCGTGGGGCCAAGTGAGTAATACTGGAAGGGTTAGAGCTAAATTGATAGCTTGTGGATTCAAAAGATGATTTCTTCTGAGACGATGTTCCTGAATCCTGGAAAAACCCTGGTGCTGTTAGTTCCTTTTCATTCAGCCTCGTGTTCCTCGACAGCATATTCACAACTTGGGACATCATTGGCCTTCTACTTGCTGCAGCTTGTGTGCAGAAAAAAGCAACCTTCATGTACCTTATTACCTCTTCCTCAGGAAATTCAACCATGTCTGGATCCACAAGCTCCAATAGTTTCCCTTCTTCATACAGTTGCCAGGCCTGTCTTGTTGCAAAGATCATTAAGTCCAAATTGAGAACAATGAACACATAGGTTGCATATATGTGGGAAGATGAAACATACATACCCATTCCAAGAGGAACTTGTTAGACCCTCCCCAGTTTGTCCTTGCACTGCTTTTGCCACTGATTATTTCAAGAATGAGAACACCAAAACTATATACATCAGCCTTCAGGGTTAACTGGCCACCCATTGCATATTCTGGTGCTAAGTAACCACTGCATTTTCAAACCAAAGCAGGTCATAACACTTTTCAGATCCACTGTCCAAGCAGTATCGGATTTAAAACCCTAAATTAGTGCGGACAATTAAAAATTATTTGAATCTCAATCCAGCAATCTTTTAAAATAAAAGTAAAGAATTAAGGGAGGCAAAATAAATTTTCTTCTGATATTTGGTAATAATTTTAACAAAACCAAGAGGTGCGCTTGCCCACCCTCCTTTATACGTAGGTTCCTTCTAGGTTCTTTGTGAAAATTGTGGAGCATTGAGTATAAACATAAAAATTGATGTTGTAGAGCATAGGTTGAGGAACCAGTGAACAGTAATGCTCAGGTCTAGAAATGTTTTGACCTAAATTTCCTACACAACTGTGAGGAAATTTGATATGCTATCATCTAAGTTTTAGTTATAATTCAAACAAGAGGTTGTGAACCTCTTCACTTTTCATAAAAACTACAAATAGATTTTTCCATGATCATATCTCTTGAGATACAAGATCCTGTAAGAAAAATAGGTATTAGTTTAAAAACCATAAAAATTTATCCATGAATCTGAAATACAACATACGTTGTTCCAGCAATCCTTGTGCTAATGTGAGTGATGTCATCTGGAAACAATTTAGCCAACCCGAAATCTCCTATTTTTGGCTTGAAATGTCTGTCAAGTAGTATGTTGCTTGCCTTGATGTCTCTATGCACAATGTGTGGCACAAGTTCTTCATGAAGAAATGCAAGACCTCTAGCAGTACCCATGCAAATATCAGATCTTTTTCTCCAGTCTAATCTGATATTTGAACCTCTTGCACCTACAAAATGTACAATAAAACAAAAAACAAAAGGTTATCGTTTCATTCTATCATCTGCACATGGATTTTAATTAGTGATTCCATGATTCACACCAAAGCATTTGGAAATTTACCAAGTAATGCACGATCAAGGCTGTTATTTTCCACATATTCATACACTAATATGCGATTAGTTTCTTGAACACAGCAACCAACCAATTCAACTAGGTTTGGATGTTTAACATTTGAGATAGTTTTAATTTCAGATAAAAATTCTCGAACTCCCTGCTTTGACCCAGCTGAAAGTGTCTTCACTGCTACCTGTCTTCCATTTTTTAAGGTTCCCTGGCAAATTTCAACATGGATATTTAGTACAGGCATAACAATCAAGAGGAGAATAAAATAATAAAAATGTGATGTTATTTCTTCTTGGTACCTCAGCTTAACTAAGCTAAACCAGTAACAAATGAAATCTTATTTCAACATTACAGAAAGATATAAGTGAAAAGAGAAAATTAAAAATAGCCCTCTTGTAGCACAGACACCTCTGAACTGAAAGAATCTTTTTTGGCAATGTTACAACTGATGAACAGGCACATTAATTCCCATGATGTTACAACTTATACTAGATTCTGTGACTTAAATACCTGGTAAACAGTTCCAAAACCTCCTCGTCCTAGCTTTTTGCTTGGATGATAGTTATCAGTGGCCAGTCTCAGGTCTTTATCAGAAAAATTCTTAACATTATCAAGTGGAAAGCCTGAGAAACAAAAGATTATGTGTATAACAATCAAAACAGTGATAAATATAGGAAAAACAAAACAGTGTAGTTATAAAAGTATTCCTAAATATATATACCAGAACTCTTTTAAACATCATTATTGTACCACATATCAAAAACAACCAAACTAGAAAAAATCCCCAAATTATGCCTGTGTTCCAACTAAAGCCAATAAAAGGAACAGGAAACCTGCAATCAATAGTGTGTAGCATTATTGAAAGGCTGCAGAATATCAAAAAAAGTAATCAACAACCACCCTCACCATCAATCTCATTAGGAGTATGAGAAGGATTCCTTTTCTTCTTAAGAGTTGAGGCTCCAAAGCAGCCACAACTCATAATGATCCTGGGATGTGACTGCTGCACTCTGCACTATTTACCATATTTCAACATAAGTGAAAAGTGCAATTTATACATTTCAATTGCAAACACTATAGATATAGCAATGCAAAGGCATGGAACTCAAGCACACACTTTAACAAGCTAGAACAAATAACATGCTCCACAGAGATTATTCACGACTTTGTCCAACAACTTGACACGAATTGATGAACTTGGTAAATATCACGAATAGGAATATTAAAATTCTCACAAACCAAACCGAATTGCATGGACTCGATAACAGAAATTTCAAGAAAAGTCAATTGTTTCAATTTCCCTATCAATTGTTCCATTCTTGTATTTCTTTTCTGCTGAATTGAATCGGTGATCAAATTTAGATCCTTCAGACGACTCTATACAGCCAAAAAACACCGAACTATACTGAAGGATAATTTTCCAATTTCACAAACCCAAAAAAAGAAAAGAAAAGCAGAATAGAGAATGAACTCCAAAGATAAAACCCCATTTCCAGATCAGCTGATAATCCCAATCTGACTCGAGCATTCAGCTTATCATCCAGAAAGACTGCAGCTTTAACATGCGAAACACAGGAACTCCATTTGGGAGAAAACCCCTTTTGGGAAACAAGGGAGAAAAGTAAAAGAAAAAGTATGATCACCTTTGGGAGCGAAGAGAAAATGCTATAGTCTAAGGAGAGTTAGGTAGTTAAATAGGAAGGAGTTGAAAATTGAAAAGATAGAGGGGAAAGAATGGTATTAAAAAGAAGTGGTTTCTGTTGTGTGCTTGGTCTTGCGGCGATAGCGAGTAATGCGCGTTTGTTTGTTCGTGTTTCTTTTCTTTTCATGGTTGCGTTGTTGTGTTGTCTTGTGTTGTATTCTCACTTGCTTTGGTCCAACTCTGTGCCACACAAATGACCGTTTCTTCTTTCGCTTCCACCAGGCTGCCAAAGACTCTCTCCAACTAACACAAATCACTCTCTCTTTCTCTCTTTCTCTTTCTTTGCATCCAAATTAATGTGTAACTCAACGCATTCATTCTACTATTCTATGTGGTCCTTTTCTAAGGATTTCTCGATGTGAAGTCTTGTCTTCGTTACAAATTCATAAACTGAATAATCTAATTAAGGTTTTCAAATGAATACCCTCTAACATTTATTTGCATAACCTTTTTCATCTTATTTTTCTTAGTGTTTATTACTTCTTCGTGTTCAAACTTTTTGGTTTTAAGTTATAGAAGAAAATTTGTCTCATCACATCAAGTTTTCCTGTTGGTTAGTATTTACCGTCATGTACAATCTTTTTTTATTTATTTAGTTTCTAATTTAAAAGTTGTTCATGTCATGCCACTATTTTATCCTCTTTTAATCATTGTAGTTAAGATTATTACTATTAAAAAATTAAAAGTAATATATATATATATAATATTATATAATGAAAGTGAGTTGCTAAATAGGTGTATTTATACCAATATATAAAAAAATGTCTATATTTTGATATTTCAATTTTATCTTTAATTATTATTTTTAAAATTAATTATTTTATAAATAATTTATTTTTAATTGTTATTTTAAAAGTTTTTTTTATTTTTAACCGTTATTTTTAAAAAAATTATTTTTCAAATTTTATATTTAATAATTATTTCAAAATTAATTATATATTTTTATTCATCTTAATTTAAATATTTATAAAAATTAAGAAAATTTCAACACACCGGCGCGATAGCATGTTATATTTTCGCTAATTTTATTTAAAAAAACAAAAAGAACTAAGGAAGTAAATCAACTATATGACTAATTAAGTAACATTATTCTTTTTTCAAAAATAATGACAATAAAACAATATTTTTTTCAAGAAAAAAAAAACGAGTTTGTATATATAAATTAAAAACGTTTGTATCAATTAAATAATGTATAAATTAACTTAATGGTTGAGGAAAAATAAAACTTCTAGTAAGTCCTATAAAGAAAATTATTCACACGTCTTAACTTTAAAGGGGAATATAAAGACTCAAAACTTGTATTTATTCCTAAAAAGGATACTCGAAACTAGTTAGATGTCAAACATATAAAATCTTATCTTAGTTTACTTTGCCAAACTCTATCAACTATTTGAAAGTACTATTTTTTTTTTCTTTTAACAAGGTAGCGATTAGCAAGATTTTGTATGTTAGTTACGTAAATAAAGATAAACATTCTTAACTAATTAGCTGTTAAATACTTTATTATAAAACCATATTAACTTTTGCCGAAAATAAAATATAAATAAGAAGAATTAATATTCCATAAACATAAGAAAACATCGAAAAAGTTATTGTTTAATAGTTTGAATTGTATCGATATAATATATAATATTACAGAAAAGTTTAAAGTCATTTCATTAGGTAAACACTTACTTTGTGTTTGGATGACGCATTTCTATAATACTGAAAAATTGAAATGGATTGTATTTGAATTGCTTGCAATTAAATTTTCATCATTTTCTAAATAACTTATTTGGATAAAGAAATTAAAATATCTTACATTTCAATTTCTTGTTTAGATAAAATAATTAAATTTTTTGTATAAGATAAAATTTTATTTTAACAATATTTATTTTAGGCTTAATTATGTTTTGAGTTCATGATAAACTTGGAAATGGGCTCGACAACCCAAATGGGTCGGGCTGACCTGAACACCCCGGTTCGTCTGGATCGTTGGGCATGCCCGACCCGTCTGGGTCGTTGGGCATGCTCGACCCATTTGTGTCGTCAGATTGGTCTGATTCATCTGGATCGTCTGGTTAGCCTAGTCTGTCATGGTTGTCGGGTTTGCTGGATCTATTTAGGGTTTAGTGAGAAGAATTTCAAATTTCACCTTTTTTTAGGATATTTGAATTTCTTCTAATTTATCTAATTGAAATACTTCAAAAAAATGCATGCATTTTTAAATGCTTTTTAATTTCTCTATCCAAACAAAGCATTTCATTAAAAAGAATTTCAAATTCTCCAAAGAAATCAATGACCCTATTGAATTGCTTCATCCAAACACAACATTACAGTCATTCTTAGAAAAAACAAAAAAGTAATGGCGGACCTAATAAATTTAAGAATGTAAAGTTATCAATTTGAAGTCATTGGATTGGAGTTACCATCGTTAGGTTATAAGTAATGAAATTACTCGCAAAGTTCGATTCAAGTTAAATATTTAAGTAAATCACATTTAAATAAGAGAAATTAAGGAAAAAATTATTTTGTTGGGTTAGAAAAATCATCACAAAAGAAAATACAAATAATAAGAATAAAAGAAAAAATTGTATCATAACAAAATGTTATAATTAGAATATGACTTAATATAATGTTTGTTATTTACATATAGAGTTTTGCATGCTATATATATAGTATAGAAAAGGAATAATATAAAACCTCTCAGGACAAAACACTATCTAATAGAGGTAGTAGACGATAGACAATCTAACTAAATCAAACATTATTACATTTTTTTAGTAGATGGTCTTGTATGCTTTTTCATTAGACGATTGTGATTTAGAGTTAATGTATTACAATTATTTACCTTGACTTCAAATCATGGAAAAGCTTCTTGTAATTTTTCTTTAGGGTTAAATATATTTTTAGTTTTTAAATTTATATTTCAAACTTTGATATATTTTGGTCTTAAACTTTAAAAATAAATTGATATAGTCTTTTTAGCCCAACGACTTTAACTTATTTTTATGTGTTAAATGTTGTTCCAAGTTGGCATTTGAGCTGGAATGTGTCACATGGTGTAAAGAACTCAAAAGATAGCCTAAAACATCATTTAACACTTAAAAAAAGTTAAAAATGTTGGGTAAAATGACTATATCCATTAATTTCTAAAGTTTGATACAAAGAGTAATTCCAATTTCGTGTCTAAGTTAAAAACATATTGAACCCTTTCCTCCAAGCAATGATTGAATCTCAGTCTTGGTAGAGTTTTCGTAAATGGTTATCCTTCTAAGCTACCTTTGTAATCATGACTTCTTTATACTCAACATCTCTAATGAAGTGTAGTCTCACATACATGTGGTTGGTTCTTCTATCATATATTTATCTAATGATCAACTAAAAGTATGACACTTTGACTATCATAAAGAATAGTTATACATGCCCAACTCTCGTATCACCCTCTTTAACCATTGAGTCTCTTTCACCACTTTTGTAAGTGTGATATGCCCAACTTGAGTAGTGAGTAAAGTCACCATTGATTACAAACTATCTTTCCAACAAATTGTAGTTTCAAACAAACAAACATTTTTATAACTTTTCCATTATATGTATATTGTTCATTCACCAATTTAGATGATAATATTGTTTTGTTTAAAATATCTCAGCATGTTTTTTTTCCTTTTTTTCCTTGTGCTTGTGTTGGTGTTGTGAAAGGAGCTAATTGCTTTAGCTGTTTTAACCGTGTTTTTTCCTTCTTCTTCTTTTTTGCTTGTCTTTGTTGGTATTGTGAGAGGAGCTAATTGTTTTCAGCTATTTTAATTGTTTCAACATCGTTTAACTTGTTTTTGTATCTCATTTGTGAATATATAACGAGTTTTGGTGGTGTATTAATGTTGCGTGAGAAACCCTATATAGGCAAGGGGATGATTGCTGAAATGATTGTGTGTGTGGTGATTTAGAGAAAGGTGGTGAAGGGTAACTTTGTATAGTTGTATCGAAGGTGAAGTTCGTCAGGACTCGCGATGAGAGTAATGGAAAGTTGCACCTGCGAGCTTCGTCAACAAGACTCCTGGAGAACAAGGGAAGTTGAACAGTTGTTTGTAAGTTGCATGTGAGAGTTACAACTCAGTTTTATGACGTTGAGATCACTAGTGGTTATACTATTGTGTGAGAAAATAGATTTTGTGTATGTTTGTATGATATCTTTTTTGAGTTTATAATTTTTATTGAAAAATATATTTAAACTTATAATGTGATGAAAATTGTTGTTATGACAACTATTGTTTACGTTAGCTCACCCACTTGTTTGTGGTTGTGGTTTCCACCTGATTATAATTTATCACGAGAGCATATGATTGTGTAGGTGTTGAGAAAGATGCACAACATTAGAGAGAGTGGTCAATATAAGGACATGTTTGGTGTGAAAACCTTTTCTTTCTTAAAAATAAAAACAACACCCTCTAGAAAACAAAAACGCAGTTCTCATCTTCCCCAAATCAGTTTTCTCTTTAAAACCTCAATCTTCTCTCCTTGATATCTCACTCCTACCTCCTTCATTCTTACCTCAAGGCCTACTGTTGGAATCACCATGGAAAGCTCTTCCACCTTGTCTGATCAAAAACATGAATAGAGTAAGTTTCTTTATTACACTTTTTCTAGGGTCGAATATGTGTTTTCCATTTTCTTAGCTTTTTTTAAGATGCATGTGGTTCCTTCATGCTAGGATGGACTTCCTACATGTTCTGAGTCAAACCATGCCCTATATCATTGATTTGATCTTTTGTGGTGTGTAGTTAGGTTTTTTTGTGGATGGAAGTTGTAGGAAAGTGTTTAGGAGCTCAAGAGTATTGTTTAAGGTGAGGGAAGCTAAAATTCCAATTGCTACATGAGGAACTTTCTTGTTGATTTTTGGTTGTATGTTGATTCATGTGATTATTAGCTTAAATGGGTTTGTTAATTTTTGTTCCTTGTAAGTATGTGATGAAAAATCCCTAACTATATATCTTAATATGTATGTGTCATGAAATTTGGGGCTTTCTATAGTATGAACTACAAATGTGGTAATGTTAGATGGTTTGAGTTGTTTATCACGAGTTCGATGTATTTGGAACATGTATGATACATGAAATTAGGTTTTTGGTCATTTGGTATTGTCAAATTTTAGGAAATTTGGCTTCTACATCGTGCATACTTGCTGGACCAGCAAACAACTCGTTGAGTGAGTTCCAAAATCAATTTTTCCAGAGGGGTTTTCTCATTGGGCAAGCAATCCTCTCACTAGGTGAGTTGGGTGTTCCTGTTCAGATTCATCTTGAGAAAAATGAGATTCTTAATTAATTAACTGTCAGATAAAGCTAAAATTTTGACAACACGTCCTAATCATATGATTTGGATCATATAATTTTACAGAAACAATCGGGTAAATCAGATTCCTAATTCAATAACCGTCGGATCAAACTGAATTTTTTATAGCAGGTCCTAGACATATGATTTCTTGTTTTGACCGTTGGGATCTTGAATTGAATATTTGTAGTGAGAGAAGTTTTTCATGTAAGATTCCTATAATTTAGGTTTTTGACAACTTTGACCTTTGTTGCTTGTTTGGTGCATAACTTTTTCCATGGTTACCCAATTGAGTTGATTCTTTTTGCATTGAATTCTTTATTTAATTATATTTAATTTGAATGTAAGAAAGTAATTTTCAGAGTTTTCTAGAAGTTGTGGTTTTACTTTTAAAATCCTAAACATTTGGTATATGTGTTGTTAACCTATTATGCAATATACTTGAGAAAATGTGATATGAAGTCTAAAGTATGTATGTTGAAGATATGAAATGAGGAGAATGTATGGAATTTCGTGGAGGAAGCCCTTTTGATGTATGCTTCTTTAGTGTATGCATTTATATATGGATTCAAGCAAGGAGATATCCTAACACTCTAATAAGCATTCACACTTATATAGAGTATAATGAGTTATGTGGTGAGAATCGCAGGAGATTTTAATCTAAGAACTTTTTCTTCGCCTAAGATGCGAAGGGAATTAACCTTGTGAATGGTAGGAATAAATCCATTGACAATGGCTCTTCAAATCAATAGAAGTCACCACAAATGCATGTCTCTAGTGAATCTGATATCAATGCATTTATCCAAATAATTGAGTCTAGGAAAGTCTTTGGTTATACAATTTATGTCAATGTGATTGTTTGGAGTGAATTGTATTATGATACAATGTGTTTCATTTATATATGATGTTTCTTTTTGCAAGTTAGTTTACCCTCTTGTGTTTGTTTGTGTTATGCGTAGTTGTCTCTTTCTTTTTTCAATGATTACCTTATCAGTGTGAACAGATGAAGATACAGGTGTAAGGACACATCTTAAAGGTTATTCTAGTCAGTTGTCCTAGTCATGGGAGAATATTAGATCATGTTAGTTATAATGTTGAAATAGAACCACGGTATAGAAGTTAGAGATGTATATGTCTTATATTATTATAGTCATATCTTTTGAATGATTGTACCAATATAAGAGATACCTTAGATAGGTTACTTTCTTAATATTTATAATGAAATGTTTTATTATAGTAGTTTATGTTATTAAAATAAGATGTTACATTTGGGGGACAATCTTTTAGTCCTATATTTTCAATAAAAAACATAAAATCAAACAACATATCATACAAACACACACAAAACATGTTGCCTCACAACAATTAAAAGAAAACAAATTATAATATTAAGAGTACAACCACTAGTGATCTCAGTGTTGAGAAACTAGGTTCCAACTGAACTTACAAATAAACTCCCATAGGACAAAGCTCGTAGGTGTCATTTTCCATTACTCTTCTTAGAAGCCTCCGTGAAGTATATGTGTGTCACTTCTCATCACTTTCCTCGAGAGCCTAGCGAAGTACACCTATGATGCAACTACACATAGTTACCTTTATCACTGCTCCCTGAAAGTCCTATAGACAAAGATCATTCTTCATTATTTCCTATGAGTCTTATGGGCGAAATTCATAGGTGTCACTTCCTTTTTTTTTTCTTGATTTGTCATTGTTTCTATTAAGATTATCCCCCCTAAACCTTATCTACCTACATACCTATAAGCATAATATCTCTAAAAAAGACAATATTTTATTATCACCTACTACTATTTAACAAAATTTTCCTACAATTACATCTAGCATTCACCATGAATCTACTAACCATACTAACAACACATTCGGTTACATTTCAATAATTAAGAGTATATTTATTAAATTTAAGTAATATTTGTGTGTAGTTTTTCTTACAATACATCTGTTACATTTTAAAAGTTAGTTATATATCAATTTGTTTATTGCAATTTATATAACATAGCGTAGACATAAATTTACATATCATATATAATTTTTTCTTGGCAAACAAAACAAAATTTAATTTTCTAATACGAAGATTTAACGAAAACATAAAATATTATAAATACTTATGATTTTTTTGGGACAATTATCTTAAAACATATATTAAATGATGTTACAGTTATAACTTTATCAAACATCTCTCTACATATATACAGTTATATGTATTTATACTGAAATTACATTCATTTCAACCAATCACCTTATTAAATTTAATAATTCAAATTATTTCATTTAAAAGCAAAATTAAGAGAGGATGGATATACGATGTAGTGTATATATTTTTTTAAGTGAACTAATTAAAGTACTAAATTTGAGAAAATTAATAGTTGAGAAGTCTTAGATAGATTCTGGCAAACATTAAATTTAATATTTTGCATATTAACTTATTGTGTAGAATGTGTTAATTCATGTTGGTCTTAATTTAAAGCATTTGGAGTGAAGAATGGAAGATTAATTTTGAAATTTGGACGAAGGTGATGTCACCATGACGTATATGAATCCAATAGTCATGGTTGCACAAAATCTAGAAGCTTCAATTTCTTCAGACTTTTCCCAACATTTAAGTTTCCTACGAATTGGAATCTTAAAATTAAAATCTATACAACAGGACTACATTTCTTCAAAATATTGACCAACTATATGATAATATCAATTACTATAATTATTATTGAATGTGAATTAATTAACATAATTCTTTTAAGTTTAATCAAAGATCTCGAATTTAAATACGTCATTTTGTATCAAATACTTTTTAAAAACACTTTTACCTTTCATGATAGTTTCATCTAATTTCAACATTTTATAGTCATTGGATAACATAAATACGAGTTTGACTATTCAAAATTATCAGTAAAAAATTGTACTCATCTAATAATAGATATATTTGAATTTGTCTAAATATTTTTATATTTCAAAATAATAATACAAAAATGCTATTATATATTATAAATTATATATAAAAAATAAACAAACTATAAATATGCATGTTTTTAATTAAGTCTTTATTTTTTTTATTGAGCTCATTTTAAATATTATTTCATCATCTTATTTACTTGTTTATATATATATATATATATATATATATTAAAAATATGATTAATATAGAATAATATCAAAATTATTGTAAAATATTAATTGACTTGTATTGTTTTAATAAAAATATCTGTTAGATATCATTGATAACAACATAGACGATCTTGTTATTTAACACATTTTTAATTAAAATAATAAAAATTATTTATTATTTTATATTAATTGTAATATTTTTTTATATTAATTATGTAGTTTTATATTTCTTAATATTTGATAAAAGTCACATCATTCTATTAATAAATAAATAAATAATGTGAACTTAATTAAAAAATATAAAAATTTTAAACACTTAATAAATCAACAAAACTTAATGAAAATTTTTAAATTTATCGTACTTTGAAACTTAGTTATATGCCGATATTAAATTAAAACATGAAATGAGTTAAAGTTATTTTAATTTAAAACCATATGAAATATTGTGATACAATCAATTTGTATAATCATAATTAGCGATTTATTGGTTGTATATTCACGTAAAAGATAAAAAAGAAAAATCCAATGAATTTGTATTAAAGTCATTCAAAAATTGATTATATTCACTGAGTCAATTGTCTGTATGTGGACAGCAGATAGCACTGGACAATACGTAATTTCCAAATTGAAAAGAGACTGCAAAGATAATTAAAACTTCATAACTTCTAATTAAGAATCATGAATTTCTGCCACGTGTCAACACAATTACACTTTTGTCTAATCAACCACCAAGTTAGGACAATAATAATAATAATCTAACCATCATGTTTTTCTACCCCAATTGGGTATCATGATTTGTTGTTTAGTTTAGATCAATTACTTAATAAATATATTTACGGATAAAGAAGATAAAGTAAAAAACATTCTATGTAAAATAATTTTTATTTACATACAAATTTTTAATAATCTTTCTACTTCTTTTAATATTATATATAAATATATATGTTACGTATATAATACCATATTTTATAATATTTTTAATTCCGATATTCTGGTACGTATGAAGATCTTGAATTAATTAAATTATCACTTCTCCTCACTAAAATCATAATCAAGATTCAACTTTGGAAAAAATATAATAAATATTCTTTTTAATTATTTATAATAATTCAATTAGTAAATTGGTCCTACATTTATTATACAATTTACTTTAGTTTTTTTTATCAAATAAGTTTCGGTATTGGTTAGATACATCCAATTTGGTCCTTATGTAAATTTGAATTTAGCATCGTTTGAAGAGTGTGATACATAGAAATTTTGATCATCTTCTAAATTAAATCCTTCTATTTCTTTTTCCTTCCTCCACGAAACTCGCCCAACCCTAACTCAAATTTGAACAACAGCCTAAGCCTATGAACATTAGAAATACTTAGAGGGAAAAGAAAAAAATAATAATAATAATAAGAGAAATTCTAAGGAAGAAGATGATATAAATTTTTACGTATAACATATTTAAATTGTTTTAATAAATTTAGTGAAAGATGTGAATATTAAAATTAATTTGAATAAAAGAATATAAGAACCAGAATAAATTATACGTCTAAAGGTACATTTATAATTCATACCTAAATAATCATTTTAACAAGCGAGAACTAATTTTTTTTAGTAACAGTAAATTTACAAATGATAATATATTTTATTTTAAGTATGGTGAAGTAGAAAAACAATTAATTTTGTTAATTTTTTTTAACTTTGAATACGTAAATATTTATCGGTAATTATCATATTTATTTATTAAAAAATAAAACCAATATGTAATTAGTAATAAATAAAATGTTTTATCTTTTATTTTTTGTTTTATATTAAATTTGTTATTAATTTAATTGCATGATAAATTTAATTTTTCTCATAATTATTGTGTGCGTTACTCAAAACTAAACATCTATTCAATCATATTAACAATACAGGGAATTCAAATAAAGATAGCGGAATTAAAATTATTATATTAATACTTTAATTTCTTTTTTATTAAAAATAATATATATATATATATATATATATATATATTAATACTTATTGTACTAAAATATTTATTTAATGATTTTTTTTTATGATGCACTTTTATATATATATATATATATATATATATATATATATTAAAAATGTATAATATTTTTTTAAAAATAATAAATATATTTTTATTATTATATAAATCTAAAATAAAATTATATATAGCGAACATTCTCCAAAATTATAAATTATTTCATTATATAAGTATTATTATTTTATAGATAGAAAAGTTCATTAGGTATCGACAATAAATATGTATCAAATACAAATATGTTATCCAAAGAAAATAAATTATATATTTTTATTTATTTGGCACAATGTATAAATCAACAAATTTTTTGTGCTAATAATTTAACATGTGTTTAAGGGATTGTAATTAGTTACAATTTCAAATCATTATCTATAATTATTATATATAAAGAAGATTCTCTCTTTTGTATCCATTTTTCATAATTTTAACTTTACCTTTTATAATGTAATTATTTGTTAAATTTTAAAATATTAATGGTTATTTTTACAAGTTTTTATAAATCTATTTATTTATCTCTTTCTTCTTTTTTCTCCTATTCATCAACAATTATTTTTTCATATTTTCTCTGTACATTTCACTTTATCTTTTATAAATATAATTTTATTTTGTTTATTAACTTACTAACATTACAATATCATTAACTACTAATATAATATCATACATATTCAAAAAATACATCTACACAAACGCGATAGCGTCTATATTTACCCTAGTACTATATAAATATGTTACCATAAGTTTGACTTTTTATTAAGTTTAACCTTCAATTGACTTAATAAGATATAGAAAAAGATGGGTACATTGAATCATAATCCTTGATCTGTTAAGTCTTTTACCATGAATTTTTTTTAGTCTTAAATTTAACAAAGTTTATTAGATAGTTATTATTTGAGGGAATAAAAATCCAAACGCGTATAAAATCAACCTTGAGCCTCTTCACACAAATTTATCCATAATCACTTCAAGAAAAAACCATTATTAAACTAAAATTAACTTTATGTATAGATGTTCTTTATAATTTATTGTATTACTTATTTAATTTTTTTTAAATTGTACGTAAATTAATCTTAACTTATAAAATAAGTTTTTTTTTTTCTCTTATTAGTTTAATTTTTCAAGAAGTATTTATCAAGTTTTCTATATAAACTCATTTCACAATAGCTTAATGCATATTCCAATCACGAGGATATCTTCACTAAAATCCAACTACATATTTTATAAAATGAAAAATATAAATATTAAAAAGTATATTTAGCATTAGAAAATATTTTAAATTTATTAGTAATATTAAAAAATATAAAAATACAACTAATAATAATAAATTAATCAACTTTAATTTTTGCTAAATAATATGGTTAACAACTTGTAAAGTTTCGTTTCTTTCAACCACACTTTTTCGGTAAAAAAAAATGAACAAAATATCGTATACTTAAGAAATTTTAGTCTTAATTTTACTTATGCTAACACAAATTTAAGTAGTCAATTTATAAGGGTTTATCAAATATTAAAACACATTTATCAGAAATATTAATTTTTTATTCAAAATAATAACAATAATAATGTTTAATTTTACGTTTAACTACTCATTTACCATAACTTCTGAATTTTATTATCCAGATTTTCTACATGCATCATCATATTTTTGTTATAAATTTCCTATTGATTAAATATTTAACAACGTGTTAACATGTTACGAAAAAAAAAAGTGTTAACAAATAAAAATACTTTGTTTTGTTACATAATATTTTTTCTAAACAACTTTATTTGGTATGTTTTTTGAACACCCATCAAATATTTAAGAAATTAGTAAAATCTACAAAAAAAAACGGAAAAATGTGCTAAACAAATTTAAGTAGTCAATTTATAAAATAATGATAGTTCGAAATGGGAAATGTGTGTAATCAAACCCGAGGATAACACAAATTTTATAATTTCAATTAATTAAACGCTATCTTAAATAAATACGACTCTTGAGAGCTATTATTAAAAAGAAAAAGTAAACGTATTCTTCTATATCAGAACTTATTTGAAAAAGTACAAATTATGTATTATACTCTAACTATTCTTTTATATATTTTGAAGTAGTAAAAATTAATTTTAATCTTAATGAGAAAATAATTGAAAATATTAAATGATGATATATTCAATTATATTACATTGAATTAGTTTTATATTTAATTCGCACGCGTAATCTCCTTCTCCTTTCTCCTTCACTACGTGTTTGGTAAAAACTAACATACATGCCAAATATAAATTGAAATGATTAAAATTTAATTAAATTTTAACATTTGCAAGCTAGTTAATGGAATTAAAAGAATAATTGATACTGAAATTTTCCAATTTATTATTATTATTATTATTATTATTATAAAAAGAGTCCTAACATTGTCAATTTCACACCAAATACAAAATTAAACTTTCCAACCTATGAAGTGTCTTCAGGTATAGACACAAGAAAAATTCTATTTCAGTTATGAGAAAATTGGACGTGATCCATAAAAAATATGTATGAATAATTAGACTTCTAAAATAGAAATACTTATATTAATATTGAAATTTTCAAGTTAGATAAGTATATGAAGTGTGAAAATAAATTTCATTTCATATTGACAAAAATAATAAATTCAATAAAGTAGGTTTTTTTTCTGCCACTGTCACTGTTTTCTTTGTGGTTTTTGAGCAAATGAAATAAAAAATAATTCATAGTCACCATCAGTGTTTTCTTTCTGATTTTTTTAACTAAAAGATAATAAATATTTTTTAAACAAAAAATAAAGGTTTTGTTGTTTGACATGGTCATGCCAGATTCCAATTGAATGAAGGACATTTCAAACAGTAAGAAAGGTTTATTGACCAAACAGATTAATTACCTGATTAACAATATATTTAACAAAACTTTAGACGTTAATATTTTAAACCTAACTCTTCATTTTTAACTAGTATTTAACGTGAGAACGTGTGATCAAGGTCTATTATTTCTTTTTCTTTTCCCTTTCTATTTCTCTTCATTCACATTTCAATTTTTTTTTCTTTATCGTATATGGTCCTACATTTGGTTACAGACACCGACAATCTTTTCTAAATTTTTGTCTCCATTTATAATCGTTTTCAAGAATCTATCTTAACAATCAAAAGATAATAAAATATAAAACAAGCCAATACTGATAGTTACCATATTCAGTTAATATATATACTGTTCTTACAAAGGGCAAAATCTAACTTCTACGCGATTTCTTCGATCCGAAATGCCTACTCCTTTTCCAACTGAGTTGTTTAGGTGGCTGTCTGCAAAATATCCAAAGCCATCGAAATTAATTAGAAATTCTTTGAATCTATATCAAATAATATTTTAAAATAAAAATAAAAAATTAAAGAACACAAAATTATGAGACAAATATATAAAATTTTCTATATTTTAAAAGGATAATGACTTGCAAACCTCATTAGTAGTCTTTCATAATTTGTCTGAAGAGCTTCTTTGGTGCTGCAAAATCAAAATACAATCAAAGAAATACAAGATTTCAAAATCCATTGGATCAACTATAATACATCAAACTCTCTTGAATTAAATTTTTACGGGTTAAATATGTTTTTTAGTTCCTCAACTTTAAGTGAAAATTAAAAGTAGTCCCTTCTCGAAACTTTGACCTGATTTAGTTTCCCAATTTTAGAACTGTATGAATTTAATTCTTTTAAGCAAATTTTGGTAAGTTTATTAACTAAGAAACTATCATGAAACGCATTTGAAACGTCAAATAAACTTAAACATTTGAAATGTCAAATAAACTTAACAAAATTTGGTTAAAATGACTAAATTCACACAATTTTGAAGTTGAGGGACTAAATTAGACAAAAACTCCGAAAAAGGACTAATTCTAATTTTCACTAAAAATTAATGGACCAAAAACATATTTAACCCAAATTTTTACATTCAGCTTACCAGGCAATCCGGTGAAATTCTCAAACTGCCCATACGCTTGCCCTATAAACATCTTAAATCCTGTCACAATTGTGGCTCCTGCTTCTTCTGCTTCTTTCAACAGTCTAGTCATCTTGGGTGTGTACACAGCATCAAAAACTAGGGAGTAATGTTTCAAAGCATGCTGCATAAAAAAAAGAACAAAAAGGTTACCTCGCTCAACATATTGATCATAATTTTTGTGAGATCAAGTAATGAAAAAATAAGCATATCTCATCTGAATAGAAAACCAACTTCATCAGCAAAAGAAATAAGGTATCAAATTGAAAACTCACACCACCAATATTTCAAGGTCCTAATTGGCATGGAACATCCATATTAAAGGAACAAACCTTAGAAATAGGCGTCTCGTCAACTTTTGGTACCATTCCAATTGATGTTGTGTTTGCAAGAATCATACCATCCTCCGAATGGAAATTATCTAAATCGGCAAGGGCTAAAGCATCTCCTCCAATTGCATCAGCAATTTCTCTGGCTCGCTCTGTATATAAACAGTGCAATACATATGTAATATTACTTGTGATTGTTTCTGCTAAAAAAGCTACACATAAAATGAAAATTTAAAGAAAGGAATGCTGAAAGGAAGAAGCACAATAGTGTGTACAGCGTAAACAAAAGAGGAAAAGTGAAACAGATTATGACATTACCATTAACTAAATCCAAGTTTTCTTAAAATCGTTATCAAGATATCAGGAGAAATAAAACCGAAAGAAAAACAACTGAGTGAGATACTTCAAACCACTGATTTTGTACCCAAAACTTGAAAACCATATATAACATTTTACTAAAATGTTTTGTCAGAAACATCGAAAAAGTAACTCTGAAAGTTTAACACGCTTTAACTTGAAGAAAGAAAAAGGCAAATCGTGAAGCTTACCATAGGTACGGTTCGCAATCACAACCCTTGCTCCTTTCTCTTTTGCACCATAAGCAACCGCTTTGCCAGCACCACCGGCCCCAATTACAACAAACAGCTTACCGGCTAATGGCGAAACAGTTGTGCTACTACCATTATGTTTACCTGACCAAGAAGTAATTGAAGCTCACACACACACACACACCATCTTCACAATAACAGTTACCAACAACAATGATTGTAACATTGTTTAACCACTGAAGATGACAACTACCTCGTAACCCATCCTCAATTGCAGAAATAGCACCAACGTAGTCTGTGTTATACCCAATTAATTTCCCGTCGGTTGGTCTTCTGATAATGCAATTCACAGCTCCTATACACTGTGCTCATAACCAATTGGAGTAAAATCAATTCCAATTTTCGATCCAAAATTGTGAAACGTATATCGTAATGCAAAGTAAATCATTTTACCTTAGCCACTGGATCAACCTCATCACAGCACTTAACCGCCGTCTCCTTGTGAGGAAGGGTAACACTGATATAGAAATGGTGAATATCAATTTCTATTTCGAAAAATTATAAAATGAAAAATTCTGATAAGAAGTTGGAACCTGAATCCCACAAAATCTGTAGAAGAGTAAGTCCTGAGAAAATTGGCAATGTCATCGACCAGTAAAATTATATAAACACCATTAAAACCAACTGACTTGAAGGCTTCATTCAATAACATGGGTGATTTACTCTGACGAACAGGCTTTCCAATAAGCCCAAACACTTTTGTATCAGGTGCCAGTGCTCTGAAATTGTACAGATGCAATAGATCCTTAAGTGAAGGTTGACCAGGAGCTGAAACTACTCCTGATTCAAGGGTACCAAAAGTCATATAGCCACCAAATTTCGCACATAGTACACGAGAAATCAACCCCCTATCACCCATAACAAGTCCAATCAACGGAACCTGTAAATTAGAACAGTGGCTATCTTTACAATAACACAAATTAAAGTCTCTAATGGATAAGATCAACAATGGGGTGTAAAAAAGTTGAATAAAAATCAAAACTTTTTCTTAAATTTCGGTTTCTAGACATACATCACACAAGCCTTACTTGAGAATGCACCATTATTTGAAACATGCGTGCCACATCAGCAATGTCCACAGCAGTTGTTGCAATCTTCACAATGTCTGCTCCCGTTGCTTGTATTCTTGCTACGAGGTTACTGAGATCCTCAGTTGAAGGAGTAAGTTTGAAGTTGTGAGATGAAACAATGACCCTGGTTTCGTTGTATTTCTTCCCACGTATAGAGTCGTAGAACTCATGCGCCACCTTTATAGGAAATGTTTCATCTGAGTTTCGTAGTTCAGACATTATATAATCTGGCTTTCATCAAATGGAACAGAAAAAGAACCTGAAGTTCAACGTCGATGTAATCGGCTCCCAACTCCATTGCTACCCTTAGTGCGTCCAACCGTTTGTTTTCATCACCATCATACATACCACCCTCCCATTTCGGCCTTAGAAAAGCATTCAATTTTCATCATTCGAAGAGATCAAATCTTCCAATTTCAAATCACATCAACCTAACTGCCTTTACTAACAAAATACTAAGGATTAACATTTACAGATAAAAAGAAAATAAAATAAAATAGTCAAGGAGTTACCGGGAGTTATGGTAAAGTTGGAAGGGAAGTTACACGAAGGTAACACATATTTTTTCAAAGGGTTAACATTCTTAGAGAGTAAAGGTCCTAAATGAGAATATTTGAATCTGATAATTTAAACAAGAGTGGGACATCCAAAAGCTTTAAAACATTATATTTGATACACATAATCAATTATGTGAAATTGTATAAAATGATATTTTAAGAGTTACAATGATTTAAAAATAGTCTGATTCAATTATTTTAATATTAAAAAGATTTATTATAAGTATTTTATGGAGTCAGAGATGTTTGATATTTATAAAATTATTTAGACAGAGATGTTTGATATTTATAGAATTGTCAGATAATAGATGAGGAAAGTTAATTGCATTGTTTTAAGTTACAATCATGTTAGAATTATTATTTGTATTTGAAAATTAAGTCATAACTTTAAGTTTTTGTGTGAAATAGGATGATTAATTTTATATAATTTATGTTTTTGGATTCTTAAATGATTAAATCTTTTTATACATTAATTTATAATTTTTTTGTGTTTCTGTCCACGATGTGATTACAGTTTTAAAGATACCTTTAGAAGATAAGGAGTGGGTAAGTTAGATTCAGATAAAATTTTACTTTTGGAAAATGTTGTAAGTAGATATTGAACTAGTTTATAAAACTGTATTATAATATACTTAATACACTGTTACAAACATTAAGTTGTTATCATTTATAGGTGTTTTATTTTACTTTTTTTTACTATAATAATAAATAATAAACAAAAATATTATATTCTATTTCACATTATATAAAATTTTATTTTTTATTTTCTTACCTTTTTTTTTATTTCCTCACTTTTTCATGTCCAAGTTAAATATTAAGTTGGATAGATTGTTGCCACTTTAATATTACAATAAGTTTTTTTTTACTTCACATTTCAACGCGAAGCATATTTCTTTGGGTGAGGCTGACCATAGTCTCTTTGCTAAATTAGTAACACATATAATAATAATAATTCATATAGACTAAGTTGAATTCAGAAATAGAATAATTTGACTGTGAAGAAAAAGTAAAACTAAATCATTTAGGAAAGAGAAAACATTTATTATTCAAGAAACTCATTTATACCATTTTATATAAGAAGATACACCTCTTTATAAACATTTATTATTTTTAATTAAATAATTTTATCTTTTACTAAACAAAAAGTATTTCTTTTATTTAATAAAATATGTAATCCTTCAACTTCATAACTTATTTTATTTAAAGATAATTTATATAGCTTTTTTACATAAAAAAGAAGAACCGCATACATATTTTTAATTTTTTTTACAAAATGATATATTTGGTTAAAGCTGTATTATTTAAATGTAATAAAAATGTGGATAAACAGTAAACCGTGAACATCTTTATTTCATACGTCATAAAACGGACCTTTTCATTGATAAATAGAATGAAAAACACTATAAAACTCTCTAATAAGCATTTTGGGGTTGAAATTATTGTGTATTAATATTTATTAAAAAATATTTTTCTATTAAATTTATATAATAACTACTTGTATCTTGAAAACTATAACAACTTTTATGACATTTTATGATACATGTTATAATAAAACATGTTAAAGAGTAATAATACAATTTACTACATCCTTAAAATATTTTCTATTTGATACTAAACAACATGTGGTATAATTCAGGTTGCTTAGATAATTTTTTCATAAATAATTAAAAATAAATAAATCATTTTTTTCATAAGCTAAACTTGGTCTATGTATTTGTAGAAATTCTCTTATGTAACTTTTATATATATAATTTTTTTAAAAATTATATATAAGTTAAGTTTAATTTACAGAAAACTTAAATTCATTTTTTCCTTTATAAATCCTTATAAATCCTTGTGAAAAACTTGTTCGAAACAAACCCTGAATCATATATTGCAGAGATTTTGTTAAGCCTGAAATTGTTTTAATTTAATTCTATAATATTCTTGTTGCACAATGGTATTTACATTTGAATATTGAATTTCTTTTGCTGAGAGAGAAAAAAGGATCCAAAATTAAAATTAATGTGTGGTCGAAACACAAATCGTTAGAAGCAGGGTGCAATTATACAAGCATATAAAATTTAAAATAAAAAATTGATTTTCTTATATTTCCAATAAAAATTATATATTTTTTAGTTTTATATAAAATTCATATTTCTTATATTTTTAAGTGTCATTTATCCCCTTATTTTTTATTTAATAATAACATATTTATTAAAATAAAAAAAATATGAAATAAGAATAATGTTTTAAACTATTAAAAGATAAATATATTTGTATAAATAAAAACTTGATTTATTTAATTTATTTTTTCAATATAAAGTCTCCGAGTTAATTAGTAATGTGATTAGTTTCCCATATAATATGTTGGGAAAAGTCGTTCAAGAAATTAAAAAAAAAAAAAAATATATATATATATATATATATATATATATATATTGTCTTAAAATAGACATTTATTTCTCTTTTATTATTAATAAAATGATTTTTATACTTTTATCTATTTTATATTTATATTTATATTTACCCATTTTACAATTATACTTACTTGTTTAAAAAATCATATGTAATAATAAAAGTAGTCATATAGTTATTGAACTATTTTTATAAGACAATTTATAGTTAAATATAACATCTCTTTATAAGATTATGAGCGAGGTGAACATTTAACAATAGTCCATTTAAAAGTAAAACCGATTTAAGTCTCATTTTATAAAACAGACACACGTACGAAGTTAATGCAATTTTTTCCCTTCTTTTTCTTACTTGAACTAACACACAGAAATTGTGAATGATAAGGCTTTTATTTTATAAAAGAGAGTTGTTTTGAATACATATTTATAAAATAGAATTAGTAGATTTTTTTTTTAAATTGTTAGGATTCGTAAAATGACATTCAAAATAAAATTTTCATAAATATGGTCGATTTTTTGTTTTTCTTTTTACAATAGTATTAAAAAATTGAAGTCGTCACTTTAGTTATGTATTTCTTTTTATTAATTTAATTTATTTAAGTGTAGAAATTATGTTTTTTGTTTTTATTTTAATCGATCGATATAATAAATTAACATAAATAATTAGTAAAATTAGGAAATTATAAATAAAATTAGTTAAAATCAATGATATTTTTTGTTAAATTAAAAATATTAAGACTATGTGTACGTATTTTTTAAATATATAATAATATGTTAGTAGGTAATAATAATGTAATGTTATTAAATTAATATATAAAATAAATTTAGATTTTTTAAATAAAGTGAAATAAAAAATAATAATTGTTAATGAATATTTTATAAAAAATAAGTAAAAATAATTGTTAATTTTAAAAATTTAATAAATAATTATATTATAAAAATTAAAATTAGTATCGTGAAATATAAAAACTAACATAAGAAATCTTCGTATAAATAATGAAAAATTACGTAATAAAATATATTTGAAAACTAAAAAAAGCAAAGAATACTAAGAATTGCTTCTACAGTGTTCTTTTTACCATATAAACATTTACTTTATCTAATTTTTTGAAATATTTTATTATATAATTTTTTATTATTTATATATAACAATAAAAAAGATTCTTCTTTTTTATCCACATTTTATAATATTTATTTTACTTTTAATTATTTTATAAATAATTTATTTTTAATTATTTTTTTACAAATTTTTTTTATCTTATATTATTATTTAATTTTCTTTTATTTATTTTTAATTTTATATTTAACAATTATTTTAAAAAATATATATTTATTATTGATCTTAAATTTTTTAAAAATTAAGAAATGCAAATTCATATCAGCGAGCTAGTTTAATATAATGATCTTAATATTTTTAGTTCAATGCAAAATATCATTAATTCTAACTAATTTTATCTACAATTTCTTAATTTTACCAATTATTTATATTATTTATTATACCAATCAACCGAAATAAAAACAAACAAAAAAATTAATCTTAAAATTTAAAAAATTAATTAATAAAAATATCAACATTCTTTTCTACCACATGATAAGAAAAACAGAGGAAGAGACAGAGAAAGGAATCTCAACCTGTACGTGAACAACAATGGTAGCGGACGGTGGTGAATAAGAGTGGTGATGTCTTGGAAGGGATCGAAGGTGTTCAACGAGTCCAATCGAAGTTCCACGAGGTCTGCACCTTCAGCTTTGGCTCTGTGCATATCGATCTTCATTTTTTCAACTGATTCTGCTATTACAGGGGCGCAGATTAAGGTTGCATTCTTCCTACCTACCGATGGAGTCGCGAACTGAAGAATGCAAAAAGCAAACAAAAATTAGGGTTGAAACTGAAGCAGTGGAAGAGAAACAGGGAAACAGGGAAGATAAGAGAGTGAGTTACGAGAAGGTTGGGAGAATCCATCCGAAAAATTGAGGTGAGAATGGAATTTTGGAAGTTATTTTCTATGGTTCAATAATAGTCTTTATACAGTTAGGATAGTGTTCACTCAGTTAGCCAATCAAATCGATTTGTTTATCCTTGTCGCACTTTTCGTCGAAGAAATGCATTTCAAACTAAAAGAAAACGTGTATTTTTTCAGTTTGTTTGATTTTGCTGGTACAGAGTACGAAGTATGAAGTAAGTTGAACCTTTTCTTTATCTTTTTTTCACCAAAAACCATTTATGGGTAAAAAGACTTATGAATCCAAAAGATATTTGTGGGTCTATGAATGTGATACAACAGATCTGAAAAGCTATACAGTACAATGCTTCCAATGCTTCATTTGGACAAGTCTTTGTGTGGTTACCATTCCTCTAAATTGATTTATGACATCATGATATATATTTAGTTTATCTACTTATTCAATTATTTTTTTGAAGATAATGATCTTTATTACTGACATGACATAATGATCTTTTTTAAATACAGGTTATTAAATATTTGAAAATAGTAAAGAAGTAATTTATCATAATGGTCTTTTACTATAAAGTGTATTAACTTCTAAATAATATGATTTTTATTAATAAATTTAATTATAAACTTTTATGTTTCATTAGATCATTTAGATAACATTCTCGTACATTTAAGTTGTTAATTGTATTTATATTTATTTAAAATCTCAACATTTTAATCATTAATTTATATTTAATTATATTTATTAAATTATTTAGTTAATAATAAAACATTAATCTACGATGTTTTTTACATAATTATAATTTATAATAAATGTTAAAAATAATTGCACGGGTAATAACACATAACGAAGTATGAATTAAGTTAAACCTTTTTCTTTATCTTTTTTCACCTTTTCTTTATTTTTTTTCACCAAGAAGCAACCATTAATGGATAAAAAGACTGACATATCCAAAAGATATTTGTGGGTTTATGAGTAAGTTGGATGAAAATATTAATTGATTTCATTTGACAATGATGCCACATATCTGAAAAGCTTTACAGTACAATAATACAATGCATTCGTGCTTCACATCTCTTATCATGCCTTGTTTTAATGCTTCATTTGGACAAGGCTTATTATGAATATTTAAGATTCATAATACAGTATATTCAAGCATATAAACATATATTTAAAAGAATTTTGTATCTCATGATCAATGAAAGATCCATCTCTGGTTACACAAAAGATAATATTGCTTTTTGTGTGATAGATTATTCTAAAATGCATTTTATAAAATTATTTTTACATCATTTATTAGAACTGACTAATGAAATATTAATTTTATATTTTTATTGATGGAGATCAGAACCTCTCATAAGTAATTAAATATTTAAGTGTATTACATATTATTTACTCAACAATCTAAATCATCACAGACTATTCATTAAAAACTCAAAATAATATATTATTCATAAAATTAATAATTATGTACAATATAATTAATACGAACAAATAGTATAATTTATTAATTAATATTAATCCACAACAATAATAAAATAGAGAATAATATTTTTATATAATCTAATTATATAATATATAAATACAACAAAACAGTCAATGTTGACCTCATACATGAATATAACACATACAAATTATCATTGTATTAATAAAGAAGAGAAATATATATATATATATATATATATATATATATATATATATATATATATATATATTTTTTTTTTTTTTTTTATTTTTTTTTTTAAATATATATTATTAAATAATAAAAAAAAAAAAAAAAAAGAGAATTAATTTATAT
>Ga0099822_1000802_pt1 | contig 32879 bp, 16 predicted proteins | sample CowpeawhiteBW_FD_76839 | JGI IMG/M metagenome (GOLD analysis project Ga0099822, IMG submission 76839) | Root nodule microbial communities of legume samples collected from California USA - Cow pea white BW | ecosystem: Host-associated > Plants > Roots > Nodule | place: USA: California | collected... | reverse complement strand
CTCCAAATGTAGCGTTAGATTTTACTCAGACGTAAAAAAAAAAAAAAAAACCAATTTTAAAATTTTTTTTATTAAATAAATAAAAAATTGATTTAAAATAATTTTTTTTTTTTTTTTATTAAAATAAAAAAAAAAAAAAAAAAACTGTTGCAAATTCTGAGATAACTAAGATTTTCTTACTGTGTTATTGCTATCTTTGAGCACTCTTTTGGTAGAGATAAGTGTGTATTAATTGAATAATCTTAACAACGCCAGCCCATATTAATTACGTTACATTTAATATAGTTTTAAATTAAACATTACAAAAATAGAAGTTAATTAATAAAATATTAATTGATAAAACTTTTTAATTAGTATATATATTGTTATTTAATCAAAAGAGGGGTTGGTAAAGATTGGTATGTGTTGACAGGTAAATCATGTTCATTAATAGGTTTGGTTTGATGTCTTCTAAAGTTATGATTGTCATGATTGCAGATGTTGTTTATTAATATAAAATAATCGTATATATTTACAATGGACCATAAATAAATTATATAAGTGAATTTAAAATTATACTTAACCCAAAATTATAAGACATTAAATTTAAAGATTTTTTTTATATATGTTATTTTATCAAATGTGCAACTCATGTTTACATTTACATTACAATAAATATTATCATGAGAAATTTCTTGTAATAACAAGTTGGTGATACTATTTTCTAAAGTGTAAGAATTTCAAGTTATATGAGAATGGATTTATTTTGTTTCATAGAACTTACTTGGTATATAGTATCTATTCAAAGGACTGGAAGCATATATTGTGACCGTTAAAGAGTAATTAATATTAATTCAGATAAATTTTTTCATAACTTTTAAGAAAGAAAAATAAACGAAATTAATCTTTTAAGATAAATTAACTATACACACATTCAAGATAAAAATGTAGAGAAATCATATAAAAAAATGTTTTATAAATTAGTTTAAAAGATAATTTAAATCTGATATGTATAGATAAGGCTAGTGAAGTAAAAATGTTTTTTAGGTAAGATAGTGAGATAATTCTTCTTTTTCAAGGCACATAAGATATCTTAAATCCAAATGTTGAATAGGTAATTTAAAAACAAATTTTCATGATCAAATTACAGCAAAAGAAACTTCAAGATTAGATCTTATTACTTAAAAGTTCAAAACTCAAACACGTAAGTAAAAAATTCAAGAAAATTTCCTACAAATGGTAAAGAAGCAAAACAAAGTCATTGAAGGAGTGATAGACCTACTTTGATTGACATTACAAATGATAACAAGTGAGGAAAGTTATAACTTCTTTATTATATTGAGATGGTTCCCAACATGCTTAAAAAATAAATAACTACAAAAATTGTTATGTATCATAGTTTTTTTAACTTTTTTATTGTCTTGTCATCCTTCCCTTGTCGAATATCTTTATTTCTTATTTCCAAGCTCTCATCATATATAAAAGAGTACAAACCATGGTACCAAGCTTGAAAGTGGGCAAATGGGCCAGATCCATCATCATATGGAACAATTTATCCCTCATATCATATTGTGTGGGCAAGTGGGCCAGATCCAAATTTGTCTTCAAATGGTAAATCAATTTCTACGTATAATTGAGATTGAGAAGAATATGAGGATTGAGATTGTGTTGAAGACTTAAAAATTGGTGTGCTTCAATCGATTTGTCCTTGTAAAAACAATAATATAGCATTCTTGTCTTATTGTAGTTCATAGGCTATATCACTTTTGTATGACAAATTTACCTCTATCAAAGTCGATTTATATTTTTTTATGATAATATTCAGAACATTTTTTTTATAGTGCTTAGTCGTATATCATATCTTTAATTTTATCAATGGAGAAGACAATATTGTAAGGCTAATATTAAATAGCTTTTATAGTTATAAAGATATATAAATTTAACTATATTTTGTTGCATCCAATATAAATAGAACATTAGCCAAGCTAAACAACATATCATCCAATTGTTAATTTTAAACTATTTTATTTAATATTTTAATACATGTTTATTTATATATTATTAATAATATTATTATTAAATATTTTTCTCTAACGCCCTCTTTTTTATTTTTATTTTATTTTATTTTATAAGGTTTAAAGCGATTAAAAAAATACTTTATAAAGATCTATTATTATAAAATAGTCATCAATACATATGCATAAAAAGTCTTAAAATGAGAGCAGTGATATCCAAAAGTACACACAAAAGCTATGCATATGTCATTGATATGCATGTTTAATAAACAAATAAGAGAAAACACAACATATATTATTATCAATAAATAAAAGAAAGAAATCAATGAGAACATAAAGTAGAAACTTTAGATAATGTAACATGTACTTCTAAACTTTACTTTATAATAAAGTAAAAAATAGGTGATTAACTATTTTATCATAGATTTCACAAATGGGTTCTACTTCCTACCACAACACCTCTCTTTTGTAAGTTATCCCTAATTTGTAAACAAATGAGAGAAAACACTACATATATTATTATCAATAAATAAAAGAAAAAATCAATGAGAACATAAAGTAGAAACTTTAGATAATGTAATATATACTTGATTTCTACTAAAGTAAAAAATAGGCGATTAACTGTTTTACCATAGGTTTCACACATGAGTTCCACTCCCTATCACAATACATTTCTTTTGTAAGTTATCCCTTATTTGTAAGTATTCGCCGTGCAAAATGTTGTGTTGTAGGTAAGATTTTTGTTCTCTATAATAGATCAAATAAAGATCATTCATTTCTCCTAATTCCATTTTGTAACAACCCATATGTTGATTTGACTATATATAAATATGATTTCTCTTCATTCCACAACCATTCATCCTCTCCATTTGGAACCATTGTTTTACTCTCTACTTCACTCCTTATTTTGCTTTCCGGACATCTTTTTCACTCAAATCACTCTCTTCTCCATGTGAGGTTCCATTTTCACATACCTTCATTCCAACAACCTATATGAAATCTTTCTCTAAGAGGATAATCGCTTAACCAATTATCATCCTAAAACCTTACTTTATCACCTATACGACTTTTCCACTTAATGCTCTTATTAAACCAATTTCTCTCATGTCTCTTCCAACAAGTTCTCTTCATATCCCTCCACCAGAATGAGTCACAACTTTCATCTTTGTTTATATCTAGTGCTCTCCATAACCCATATTTTTTCAAAATATCTTTTCATAAGTTTGTCTCCATATTGTTTTACATATTGTTTCTCATTTGACACATGCTATCTTTCATCCCTCATAATCCTGTCTCCATAAGAAATCTCGTTATACTTCTAATAATTTTTCCCATACCGGTGTACCTAGATACTTAAATGGTATATTCATAAGTTTGCAATTTAACCTAGCTGAGTATCTTTGTACACACCGCTATTTATAATTGGATGATACTATAAAATTTTACATTACTATACAACTTGATTTCTCTTCTTTTCTAAAGAATACTTAATAAACTAGTTTTATTCAATATTATTTTTTCTAAAAATTAATTGAATTTTAAATAGATTATGCTTTACATTTAAAATATATTTTTTGGATGATAACTTTGTTATCCATCTATAAAATATTATAATAACTAAAATCAATAAAATAATTAACATAAGCAACTTCATTGTATGGATTAACATTATACAATAAAGGCTATCATGTTGAGTCCTTAATCTTGGATCTTATATATGAATAATTATATAGATATTAGGATACCTTAGTACTATTGTATCAAAGTGATGGGATGCGACATATCGACGATAATGCGTCAATGGTGAAGACACCAACGATGACTTTGACCCAGAGAAGACACACAACATCAAGACCAGGTATTGGAAAAATGAGATGATATATGCTTTCAAATCCCTAAAAATGTCATCCATTGTATATTTACAAATAAAATAATTACTTTCTATATCAGTTATAACTAGAATCGATATAAAAAATTTTCTTTTTTATTACAAATATTTTATCGTGTCAACTTTTTATATCGAATATAACTAGAATTAGTATAGAGAATTTTCTTCTTTATTAAAAGATGTCATTGTATCTACTTTCTAGACCGATTATAACTCTAACTGATATAATTATTATATTATTTATAATTCTGCTAACGCATCACTTATTGTAGTGAGTGTAGATTATAACTTGTACAAAAAAATCGTTTTAAAAAATTATTTTTCCACTAAAATTTGTATCGAATAAGTTTTAAATTCAACAATAGTTCTTACTATAGAGCTCCTATTTTCGCAAAATAAACTAGTTGTTATCCACGTAATATACATAACAACTCACTATTTAAGAGGATATTAGAAAAAAAAAGTTGGCAACTATGACCAAACAATAAAATTTTCTTTTAAAACTTACAGTAATATCTAGCAAATATAGAAACCATATATAGTTTTCAACATAGCTATTTAATACCAGTACCATCTAATAAGGAAGTTCATAGCCAAAATTGTTGATATATATAGCGTCAGATTCACAAAATTAGAAAGTATAAAACATATTAAAACACTTTCCTTATGCACAATAATAAGAATAAAAAATATAAAAAACTTCATATATTAAAAATATTGATAATTTTCACGAGAGTGTGTATAAATAAAGAAGTGTGGGAGTGATATCATATGCCTAAACCTTTCTAATAACCTCTCTTTTGTTTATGGCTCCCCAATAACTTTTCTTTCTTTTTAAAGCTTTGTTCTTGAATCATGGGTCGTCGAAAGATTGAGATTACGGAAGTGAAGGACCCCAACACCAAACAAGTGACATTTTCGAAGCGTCGAACAGGTTTGTTCAAAAAAGCAAACGAATTATCAATTCTGTGTGGAGCTGAAGTTGCTATTGTTGTGTTTTCTCCTGGGAACAAGCCTTACTCTTTTGGGCACCCAAGTGTTGATGCTGTTGCAGACAAGTTTCTGCAACAAGAAAGTGCATCAGATGTTGCTGTCACACCAAATGTTGTCGAAGGAAATGATTCATCTAATGCTGACAACATAGATGCACTGAATCAAGAATTGTGTGGTGTTCAAACTCAAATAAGCGAGGAACATAAGAAGGCTATTGAACTTGACAGGAGAAAGAAGCAACAAGATGTTACTAAGGTTACCCTCAACAAACAATTGCAACGTTCATACCTAAAGGTTCAGCGTAAGGTGGAGGACTATCTTGATGCCATTGAAGTGTCGGAGTATATGTTGCTTCTTGCAAAAGAACCTGTGATTGGAATAACAAAACAAGTAACTGCAAAAAGAAGAAAGAATTGATGCGTTGTAGCATCAAAATTATGTTCTCGTTTGGGTTGGTTCCTTAACCCTAAACCGTGTTGTTCCCAGTGTGTTGTTGGTTGAAAAAAATAATATTGTGTGTGAAATGGTTGTTATTTATGTTTGCAGAATCTATGTTAAGGTTGATTTCAAGAATTTTATCTATTACTGATTACTAAATTTTACCTTGTTCCAATTTGAATGTTTTTTACAAGAGATCTCATTGTATTGGATAATGAAAGAATATAGTAAGGTTGAGAATATCATGAAAAGCATTATTGATCTAAGTGGTGATTTTCCTTTTTGTTTCTTCAAATAAGAATACAAATTCTGACAAATCCTGAGATAGCTAAACAATATAATCAGACATTTTTTCACTATGAAGATGTCTATATTGGATGATCTTGTCAACTAATATTACATTACATCTAAGATAATTGTAAACTCAAAATTTTAAAAATAGTAGTTTTTCATAAAACTTTTTAACTAGAGTACGCATTTTATTCTTAATAATTTAAGGTTACTTTACTAATTATATAATTAGTGCATTTAGTTTATCAAATTATTGATATGTTTTATCTCAAATTTTTTCCTATCTTCTCGATGGATCAAAGCCTTAAAATTTGTCTTTGTTATTTATGTTGTCCTCTTTTTGAATGCTTATTTGTCTTCATACTAACAGTTATCTCATTTTTATTTTTATTATTTATAGCATTTCTCAGTTATTTGTTTGATCTTTCTATATCAATTTAAAAATTCTTGCACCAGATATCAATTATTTTATATATTATTTTCCTATATGAATATACATTATTTTTGTTTCTCTAAATCCTTAACATGTAACCAGGTGTTGGCATTGTTTTAACCGATAGAGAAGAGATAATATGCAATGTATATGAATATAACTATGGTTCAAAATTTTCAATCATTTTTTTATTTTTGCGTTTTATTTTATCTGTTATGTTAATTTTCACCCGCTAAAAATGAATCAAACTCTCATCGAAACCTTTTATGCAATTTTCATGAGATATAACAAAGATTCTTTGAAAACAAAGACTTTGACAAAGAAAATATAATAAACTAGCAATTTTACATAAATATTAAAGTTTCAAATAGAAAAAAAATGTAATATGATGCGTTATCCTATTATATTACTACACTAGTAATTCAAATAATGGAAAATGACTCAGCTCTAATCTTCCTAAAATTCTATCACCCATGTTAAAAGATGGTTAGATCTGGGACGTTCAAAACAATTTAAAACTTTAAGGAAATAATGAGAGAAATTTAGGACTAATTCATTACAAAAATAAGAGTAATAATGAATTTATTAAGTAATATAGTGTTAATACATTACTGTATTTAATACAATAAATATATTATTGAATATATTCTTTAACTTATTAAATAATACTATTTCATGAATTCAATAATACATTAAATGTAATAATTAAATGGAATAATATATTTAATATATTAAATGTAGAAATGTATCAGTAATACATTTTTTAATAAATTAATTAATTACAACTATTTAATCATAATTATTATAAAACAATAATTAAAACCATAAATGCCTAGTTTGTTATATTATCTTTGTAAAATTTAATAAATACATTACATTTCATAAAATTATTAAATTAAACTGTATATTATATTTAAAAGTACAATGACTGCAGTTAATCATATATGTTAATTTCATAATTATTATATCTCTTAAAAATATGAACAGCATATTAGTAAATATATTAAATTTAATAATTAATATTGTATTAATATCTTGTATTTTTAATAAATTTACTACTTACTATTATTTAACAATAGTTTAAAGTAAAATAAAACTTAATAAAATAAAAAGATGTTAATACAATGTATTTGATAAGTTTAATAAACATAATATATTTCATAAAATTATTACTGTTAATTATATATCATATTAAATACTTAATAGCATATGAAGAAAATGTTTTATTTTATCAATTATTTGTGGTGACAAAGTTTAAAGCATTATAATATATAAATGCTAAATTAATTGAAAAATATATATAAATATATATATATATATATATATATATATATTATTAGAAATTTTCATATTAAATAGAATTTTTTTTATAAATTTATTAAAAAATTGTAAGAAAAGACTATTTTTATCATTTTTTCTAAAAATTTTAATTGTGAAGTAATTTTTGTGTGAATAATTATTTTTTATAAAACTATAAAATTCATAAGTATATTTTATAATTTTATTTTTTGCGAATAATATTTTATACAAAATATTTTAAATAAAATTGATAATAATTTCTTATAACAAATTTTTTCATAACAAAGTATTTTATAAAAAGAATTAAATCAAAATTCAATGGAATATATATATATATATATATATATATATATATATATAATTTATTTGTGTGTATGTATGTGATTACAATAATTAATAGTTAACAGTATTACGGTGAATAAAGTTCGAAGTATCACATACATTATGATCAATTCAAACTTATACTAATATTTTTGTTAATTCTAGTCGTTTATTTTAATCTAATGTGGTTCTTTTTTTTTAATCGAACGTATTTCTTTTTTGTTATTGTTATTTTAATCTAACGTAGTGTTTGTTAATGCTTAGAAGACTTTTGAAGCAGATGGACATGTGAGTATCGAGGCAATTTGTTTTAGTTAATTTAAGAGAAATTGTGGTACAGATTTATATATCCTCGCATAATTCAAGAGATTTGTCATTACATCCAATATAACATTACTAAATTGTCTTGACTTTTTGTCCTATATTCTTTTTTGTGATGGTTGGTTTAGGGTAGTTCAAATAATATTTTCTTCTCTTTCTCACGTGCATCTGTATGGAAACATCTAACTTTTTTCAATTATTTTTCTACAAGGTTTAGTTTATGTGCCTAATTATTTTTAGGAAAATTTAACTATAATTATTTATGAATGTCTAATTTGTTTGTCTCGTTTTTCTTAAATGTGAATTTTATGATTTTGTATTTGAACTTTTTTAAATTTGTTTTTATATGCATGTATATTAATTTAGATGTCAAAATTTATAGAAAATATAATTTTAGATGATGTAAAAAATATGGTAAAATTATTTTATTAGTTTATATTATGTTTTTAAGTTATTTAAATTATAATTTTAGATGTAAATTGAGTGAACTTTAGTTTATATCTGAGATTTAGCACAAATAATTATTTGTATTAAATTTTGAATTGTTGATTTGATAATTTTGAAATTTTATTTTTGAAATTTTATATTTGATAAATTTTAGGTTTGAACCATATTGTGTTGTTTAAATACATACTTGAATGTAATCGATGATGACTTTTATTTTGTGTATTTCGAATATTTATAACACTACTGAAATTTTATCAGATGGCAAAAAATAAATTATTTAAAATTTAGTGTGTTTAAAAAATATTATTAAATTCAGGATAAAAAAATAAACTTTTTTTATTATACATATACTATATACAATGTTAATTATCTTATTTGTATATAATAAATAAAATTACATTAATACATATTTATAAGAAGTTATAAGACAGCATAATAAAAAAGTTGTGAACACGCATAAAAAATATTAATATTTGAAATTTAGTTTTCTATTAAATATAACTACCAATTAAATTTAATTACATACAATCGTTATTTATATAACATTAAAATACGATCTATAAAAGATTATTATCATTATATATATATACACGACATTCAATAAGATAAATTTCAGAAATTTGTATTTGAATGTTCAAATCGAGAATACATTATTTGATTAGTACATTATATATTTGAGAAAAAGGTTGACTAAAGAATAAGAAAAGGAAGAGGAAAGCAAAATTGGACTTAGAATAAGATACGGCGGCGGCACAGGGGGCAGGAGTTGCAGTGCTCCAACCAGATGGTGATGCAGCTTGAGTGGTACACGTGGCCGCAGGGGACTCGCTTCTTTTCTCCTTCCTCGTTGCGCCGGCTGAACCTCTCCATGCAAACGGCGCAAACCTCATCCCTCTTCACCTCGTTAACTGTCGGCAACTTCGACACGTAGCTCTCGCACGCTGCCACTACACACCCTGACTCTCCCTCCACCACCGCAAGAGCCTCGTCCAGATCAAAACCACCCAGGTCTATGAAATTGTTCACCATTAACGCCGGCGATAGCAGCATCACCGCAATATGGTCTCTGTTCTCTGAAATCTCATGGTTAACGTTGCTGTTATCCATTGCACGACCTCAATACTATACACTCAATCACCTATATATATCTCACCCTCTAAGATTACTTTTCCTTTTCCTTTTTCATATCTATGGTTGTTTATTGACTGATTGGGTCTTTGAACAGTTGCGCTTTCATAAATCTATTCAATTTTTTTTAATAATTTATTATAATTTTGATTTTGATTGATAGTCACCTTATAACAGTGTTATTATCCATTTCACATTTTCTTCTTTGTTTATATATTTTTTTAATGATTGACATATTCATCATAAAATATCTTTTATTGTAAGTCATTCATATTTTACGCGCATAGCTGACGACAGAAATAAATAATACAAGATTTGATAATTTGTTCCTATTTTTTTTTTATAATGACCTGGATTTAAAATGAATTAGATTTCTCATGTTAAGTCAAATGTTTTACTTTTGTCTACCCTACATTTTTATAATTTAAAGAAAAAATAAATGATCCCTTCAATAATATTTTCTTTTGGCTTATAAAATTCAAGACATTATCATAATAGCATAATTGAGAGGACTTTAGAACTACTGTGGGTGAATTAAGCAAGAGTCTTGCCGCACTATTAGGTCTCAAGATTACAATTTTCTTTCACCAGATGGGAACTTAGGAATTCCGTAATTAAGAAAGACCAGACCGATTTTAATTTTGTGCATAAAGTAGAGCAATGATAATTTTATTTTGCTTAACTTAATTTGTTAATTCTTATAGTTTTATTGAAAAGATAATCAATTTCTTATGATTTAATTTTTTTTGGTAAATCTTTTCTAAGAATTTTATATTAAATAATCAATTATTAATGGTTTATAGAATTAATATATAAGAGCGTAGATTCAAGCCCTAGTGACTCAATTATCAACAGCCACTTGGTGGTCAACATAGACATAATTTAAAATAAGTTAAGACTGTTTTTTTTATTTGAAGGAAAAAAAATTATATAAAATGAAGCTAAAATCATTATTTACTGGCCCGCGCTATTCGAGGCTCCTAATATTTATGGATTTGACGTATGCGGACGATCAAATTTGTTAGGTTAATAATAATAAAATTAAGTTTATTATTATTATTATTATTATTATTAATTTTATTGTTATATTTATAGAATAAATATGATAAGGTTCATGATTAAGATTAAAGAATTATTATTATAATAAAGATTATAATAACAAGAAATAAGTTTATATAGTTTTAACTTCAATTGTTTTTTATTATAGTATTATTAAGTATACGACATCATTGATCTGGCCATATTAATACATGAATAGTGATTTTTAGCGTATAAAGATTAAAAGATTTTACTTTTTTAAATTTTATATATATATATATATATATATATATATATATATAAATATGTTCATTTAGAGTAAATGAAAATTTCTTGATGTTTAAGTGTAAGACCCACTTTTCGTTCTGCCATTTTTATTAAGGTTGCCCCTAACTATTAGGCCTTAGGGCTGGCTCAAAGGGGAAAATAGATCTAATCTGCCCCAAACCCTAACTTGTACTCACATTTCGTAAAAATAGAAACCTCACCTCCTTAGAGCTATTGTCGCCTTCCTCTGCTAGGGTTCCAAAATTCTCTCAGATTCGCTTTGGCTTGACCTTGATTCCGCTCATGTAAGTGTTCTTTAACTCCTATCGCCATCTCTAGTCTAGTTTCGTGGTCACAGTTGGAGTCCCTGTAATAATCTGTTTCTGTTCGCTGTTTCCAGTTGCGAGTCTGGTTCTAGAGCTGTTGTGCTCTGTGGTTCAGTGTCGAAGTGTCGTACAAACCCCTTTCTAGTAAGGGAAGCTAGAACCTAATCATCTATTCGTTTTTCCTGTTGTTCTTGCTGTTGTGCTAAGATTCTATGGTTGATATGAGGTTCTGAATGCGTGGAATGTTTTAGTATGTTAGTTTGGCTTGGTATGAATGGCTGTCGCAGGAAAACAGTGGCGAGATCTGATAATCTCGCCCAAGAGAGCCTGTCTCGCCTAGGCGAGATGAGCAGAGGTTCACCCAGACCTTTTTACGCAAGGGGTCGCTTAGGCGACCAACTTAGTTTTGAGCGAGCGAGTGTCTCGCTCAGGCGAGGGGAGTCTCGCCTAAGCGAGAATGCGCAAAGGTCGCTATTGTGTGTGTCGAGCTCTCGCATGGGCGAAGGGAGCTCGCCTGAGCGAGAGTCCTTCTCGCTTGAGCGAGACCCTCCAGCCTTTGTGAAGAGCTGGGTGAGAATGCATCCTGAGTTGGTTTCCCTCTGTGCTTTGATGTTTAGCTTGTGCTGGTTTGAATTATTGTATGATGGCTTAATGGTGAATTGTGAGTTTGGCATGATCTTTATATGAATTATACATGAGAGGTTGGATATATATATATATATATGTGTGTGTGTGTGTGTGTGTGTGTGTGTGTGTGTGTGTGTGTGGTCACGAATTTGACATGAGCAACAATGGACATGACGGTTGGTAATCCAGTGGCATGGTTTTGGTATGAGAAGAAGCACTTTACTCATGGTTGGGAATAACGAGTTGGTATTGATTCAACATATGATTAATGAGGGTTGGTTACGAATGTTGGTATGAGGTTCCCATGCATGATATATGTATCTATTACTTGGTTGTTTGTATATGTTTGATATGTGATCAGTACGTAATTCCTTGAAGTCTCTAGGTGGGACTTCAGGGTCGTGCTTCAGTGGTCGGGACGTAATTCCATGGCCCCTATTAGTGGGTGTCCATGGTGGTGTCCCATCTATATAACTTGGTAAGGATTCAAGGTAAGGATCGCATCCTGACACTCTAAAGAGTCAGTTAGTCTCACTTAGAGCGGACTGACTCATGTGGTGAGAGTAGCAGGAGGCCTGAAACTCATTAAGCGCTAACATTGTGCGTGAGGGAATTGATTCATTGTAACACTTGTGACACACAGCTCGGGGGTGAGCAGAGGTATCCACCACAAGTACAAGCATCCGCTGAATCCGACCAAGTTATATGTATCCGAATGAGTCGAGTCGAGTCTTAGTGTATTGATTGAAAAGTCATAACATGCTTGGTTGATATATAGATATTGGACTGTGAAAGTATATTTGATTGTATTGATGAAATCTTTTTGGCTCTAGCTTTTCCTTTCTTGTTTGAATGCCTTGTATGTTATCCTTCTACCTTTGCGATGATCATCAATTTATTGATCGGAGCAGATGCGAGAGGTTCTCGTGGCCAACCAGGGAGAGATGATTCCGTTGCATAATCTACTTAGGCTGGACTTGATTTTCTTGTTGGGCTTTTTGTTAGGGCTATGGCCACCCATGTATTGCTTTAATCTTTAATACTCTATTTTTTCTTCCGTTAGTCTTGTATCTAGTTTTCTTTTGGCATCGTAGTGTGCCTAGGATTGTAGAGGTGTGTTTAAGACTCCAGGACTGCGTTGTTGTACTATTTGTGTGTGACGTTTCTTTTAATTACGCTTATTAATTAAATGGGACGTTACATTAAGATTATCTTGTCAATGAAATTTCTTTTTTGAAGAAATATATATTATGATAAAAATTAACAAGTTATTTATTATACTGTGATATCAGACATCTAACACTTTGTGATGTTAGTTGCATGATTATTGGACAAGACTAAATTCTTGTGAGATTAATGATCGACCAATAAACAATCCATCAACTCTTAGTAATGAGTTTGAGTTTCATATAAATAAATATCTTGGTCACAATATTAATGAATGAAAAAAAAAATAGTTTCTTAAGTCATTCATTATGTGTTTACTTATTAGAATTTGAAAGTTATACCATATTTTCACCACAAAAAAAAAATAAATAATAAGTTTTAATGACATAAATTGTTAGTCGCTATAATGATAATTTAAATATCAATTTATATAATAAAATATTATTGCTTACTAAAATAGTCAATATTATGAATAAAAAATTATAACTGGTCATTAATTAATTAAAAATTAATTTATAAATTAATTTCTCTAGTAGCTAAAATCTTGGTAGCTAATGTTTAGTGACCAATTTATAAACTAATTCGTCAAAACCTTTGTAGTTAAATTTTAGAGACCAATTTAGAGACTAATTATAATTTTTTACTCGTAATAGTAACTAATAATTTTTTATCTCGTAAATTGATATCTAAATTAGTCACTATAGCGACTAACATTTTTTTCTCACTGAAATTGGTTGTTAATATGGAATTTTCTCATAGTTTTTAGAGTTAACATAGAGATGTAAATATGAAAAAAATATTATATTAATCTTCTAGTGATTCTAAAGTAAAGATATTTCATCATATCCTGTCATTAAAAAATGTTGTTAGATGTCAACCTTGATTAATAAGTTAATTTATTTTCAATTTTAGTAGTGAACCTCTAGAGTCACACAATAATGAGTGTTTCGGTCTTTGTTGAACGATAAAATATTATTGATTAAATTAAAATGTTCAATTTTAATTAATTAATATATTTTTTAAGTGAAATATTATTGTATTTTTTTACTAGCACCAAAAATACAATTAATAAAATTTTAATTAAGTAAGACTTAATTAAAAAATTTGATAAATCAAAGTTAAGTTAAGGTTATTTTACCTTAAATTTTGTCTCCTTTATATCAAGTATACATGAATTTAATCAAAGTAGATCCAATAATTTCCGTTGTGCACATTATGACTACGATTTATAACTTTCTATATCTTAAAAAAAGTACAGAATCATCAAAGATATTTTTAAATTTTAAATTATTTTTTAAATTTATAATTCAAAATATATTTTTTGGAATGCATATCCGATTATATATTTGAGAATATATTTTTAAATTTAGAAATATTTTAAAATATATAATTCAGAATGTTTCTAACAAATATATTTTAACTTCTATATTTCGGAATATATTTTCACTAGATTCTTTCAAAACATATAATACAGAATATATATTTTTGAACATAATATAACATTACAGTATTTTGAAATGTATTTCAAAAATCTAAAAAAAAAAAAGTAGAAGAATTTACTTTTCAATCAGTGACCATAATGTTCATAATGCTCGCGTGGACGTGAGAAGGAAGTCGAGTTGGAGGAAATGAAAGGGGTGAGAGGCTACTGCGAGCGAGAATATTTCCGCTAGTTTTAGGATTTTATTAAATTTTACAACAAAATAAAGAAAATTATAGGTTTTTTCGGGGTGCGAGAAGTAAAAATAGAGATGCCAAAGAAAAAGTCTTTGTTGGATCGATATTAGTCCAAGATGTTTTTTCCCTATTAGGTCTCATTACGTGTTTTAAGCCCTTCGGCCGAAAACAAAATTTTGTATAGAATTGGGTGATAAACTAATCTTAGTGCAACTATAGCTGATTATAAAATCAACTATTTAAAATTGTGATAAAATTTAATATATATTTGATAAAATATAATTAATTATAGTATCAACAGCTGATAATCAATTGCTCCCATCTTAACTTATCTTCTTAAAGTCCATCTTCTGAAGCGAAATCCCTTTTTACATTACTATAATCATATCTAAATAAAGAAACGAATTACATAATATTAAAATTAAAAAATAATCCCAAACAAGTGACGAAATAAGTTATAAAAGAAATGTTAAGAATTTAAAAAAGGTTAGTATAAAGTTCTTCGAAAATTGAAATGTTTTATATTATTCCATTAATTGATTATTGTTATCAATCGATAAAAGAAATCTTCCGTACTAAACCAATGCATAGTATAGTATTTTTGTTAGAATTCAAAACCAATGCATAATAAAAAAGAAAATCTTACAGAATAATAGCATAATTCGATACAAGAATGTAAAACAAGTTATTCTCCATCCCATCATATTTTTCTAAATTCAATCCACAAAATCACACTCAATTAAAATTTAACTACAAAATTACATGCTATACATAACATCAATTCTTTCGTCTTTTTTTCACCTGTTTCGTTATTTCGACCACGGGTTGTTGTGCAAGTAGAATCAAACATTCTGATACCTCAATCGCATCAGTATAATCTTTCACCCTACGTTGCAATTCTAAATACGAATCTTGTAATTGCTTAAATTGGGAGGGTTGTGACAGTTGGTGCTGTTTTAGTATCTGATCATGCTCCAAACCCTTCTTTTCTTCCACAAGTATTTGGGCTTCAATATCTAACAGTTGTTGATTCAACCTACTAATGTCACCAACTTCTACGTTGTTTTGTTTGACATCGTTTGATTTGGTTTCATGTCGAAGAAATTTTGCTGCGACAGCATCAACACCTGGGTGCCCAAAAGAGTAAGGTCTGTTTCCAATAGAGAAGACGACAATTGCAATTTCTGCACCACACAGTATAGATAGTTCATTCGCCTTTTTGAATAAACCTGTTCGACGCTTTGAAAATGTGACTTGTCTCGTATTAGGGTCCTTCACTGCTGCAATTTCAATTTTACGACGACCCATTGTTTCTTCGCTCTGCTAATTACTAAAAACAACACAAGAATCAGAGAATAGAAAGAAAGAGAAAGAGAGAGATGAATATATGATATGATATTTCCACAACCCTTTATATATTTATAAAACTTTATTTGAAATCCTTCAACGTTTCTAATATTGAATTTTTCAATTCCCAATATTTTCACTCGTCTACGCAAGCATTTTATTATCTTTCCTGATTTTTCTTTGAATAAATACCTTTTTTTTTTTTTTTTTTTTTTTTTTAAGAAAGAGCCTATTTAGTTTTCTAAAACTACACACATTAGTCATTTTTTCTTACAATTAATGTCTATTAATTGTCATTTAAGATCAAATTTATCATTGTCTATATATAATAGAATTTATTCAAATACATTTATAGCATAAAATAATATGTTGTTTTAGATATTTGTGCGCGTTAATATATCTACCTAATGCAAAATCCTGATTAGGGATTAAGTTTAAACAACGGCTCTAATCCAAACATTAGGGTTGAAAAAAAAATGCACCAATGATGATCTGAAAATCACTGCCATGTATTTTTAAACACGTGGTCATTGTTAGATTAACTACTTTAAGGATAATTAATTAATTAAATTATTCGTTGATACCTCAATTAAGGAAGGAGAAAAAAAAAAGAATTATTCGTTTGGTACTAAACTGAAAAAAATAGGAGGAGATATTTCATTGATGATATTTAATTAATTATAATTTTTTATTTATAATAGAGATTATTTTAGTTATATATCATGTTATAATTAACTAAAACTATTAGTATTTAAAAGTAATCTTTATAATGAATAAAAAATAGTATTAGTTTGTGAATTAGAGTCTAAGTTTGGTCTAAAACTTTGGTGGTAGTGTTAAAGCCTAATTTAACCAATAATTCATAAATCAATTATAATATTTTATTCATAATAGAGATAATTTTAAATATTATTAATTTTTTTTTCTCTAAAACTAGTTATTATTTATTAATTTTTTTTTGTAGTGCAAGATTTAAAAGTTTGTTTGAAGAAAAAGAGAAAAAAATTGGAGAAAGGTAATTATTGTGTTAACATTTTTTTTAATTTATAATAAAACATGGTATGTGCCTATTAGTAACACAAGGCTGAAACTAATATGATTCGATAGAAAGGTAAATAAAGTTTGACCAATAGTTGTTTTTTTACAAAGAATTAAACTCGGAAAATGTCTGAATAATTCGATCTTAGATTCAATATATTAAGCATTTGTAACCAATCTGATTACAAAAGGATTTAGAATTAGTAGTAAAAATTTTCTTTCAATTTTCATTTTTTTAGTGAACAGTTCTTTAGTAATTTTTTATTTGTTTTAAATAGTCATATACTTAATAGAAAGGTTAAAGGAATGAGAAAATAGAAGGTCTCATATTCGGTAAAGCGTGTCTTTAATTAGTTTATAATTTGTGTAAACAGGGAGTGGGTTTACAGCTAATATGTGATTAGTTAACCATTAATCAGATGACTTTGTTTGGATTAATCAAATAAAGTTCGTGATTCACTTATCTATAGAAGCAAGGAACAATTATCTGCTTAACCTAACAAATTTGATTAATTACAACTTTGAAAGGATGATTCATGAACCAATATTACACTTTAACCCTTTTATTTATTTAGAAACTGGTCGTGTGTTCATTAAGAATTTGAAGCTTTAAGAGCAACGAATGTACTTTATAAGAGTATAATGTAAACGGAATAAGAGAATAAAGTCTAATGTCATACAAATGAAGTTAATAATTACAAAGTATCAGAAAAATTATATTATCAATTAAATTAGAATTTTTATTGATTAGATTTAAAGATAATTATTATAAAGTTAATAAATTTGTTGTAAAGCATGATGTGTTATTCAATGATGGTATAAATTTATTGTATATATATACAGTTTGTCTTTTCTATAAAACTAGTAAATATAGATGGAAATTTGTGATGGTTGTTTAATGGAAACGATTGACCAGTCATAATAATGATTAGTCGTCTTAATATGTTCCTATGTTTACCTCCAGTTATAAATAACTAAATAAATTTTTTAATATATTTTTATTGAATTTTAAATCTTTTTAATATTATGCAATTGCAGAAGAAATATGACACCACAAAATCAGAATCTTGATTCTCGTTTCGCTTTTTCCTTCTCATATTTTCTTGATACCCTAAATTTTGCGTTACATCTATCTCCGTTCCATTTACTATTTCATTACGTTTTCTGCAAACGTTAGTTATATTAGATGATGACGGGTGTGTGGGAGAAGTAAATGGTTGAGAATTTGGTAGAAAGTGCTGGTTATTCAAACACCAATATATAGTATAAAAGTGATTAATTAAAGTAATATGAAAAATGATTATCGTTTAAAAAAAGCATGGCAACATTTGGCAAAGAGTTGAGAGAGATGGAAGGTGTGTGTCGTGTGAGGATTTGATGATGCAGAATTATAATTTGAAAAGGGGTATAGTGGTAATTGGAGTGGAAAGGAATCTGTGTACCTTGGAGGAGGTCCTTGTCTTGGGGTGTTTCCCAGCTAGCCCAACCCAAGACTCGTGGAAGAAGAAGAAGAAGAAGGGTGTGGATGTAACAACCATGGTGGTGCCTTCAATTCCACACACGCCCACGTGTTCACCCAAACACACAAGAATCAATCCTAAACCAGATACCTCCTACTCCTAAATTGTTTCAAACTCAATTTTAAAGCTCTTCCATGATGGAGACTTTCTTTTTCCTCCTTTTTCATTTTTTTTTTCTAATTTTGTATTCTTAAATTTATATTTCTTTTTGTACGGACTGTTACCACCTGTTTCCTATAATTGAATTTCAAGTACCCCAGTACAGTGACAGGGATTCATCATCATTGCTGTCCTTCTGCATTGCTTCTCACGCAATGTTACTTAGGAATGTTAGAAACCTGGTGGATCAACACATTTAACTCATTCCTTCATGGTGTATTTGGTAGGAATAATGGAATAAGAAACAAGAGTCAAAGTACAAAAGGTAAAAAAGCCTGTATCTATATTTTATACAGGAGAAGTAGGTGAGAAGGAAAAAAAAAATGATTATAAATTCTCTTTCTTCTCTATTTTATTAAGAAAAAACCTAATATAGTCTTATTTTTTATTATATTTATCACTTGTTTATATTTATCTAATCGAACACACATGGATTTTTAATGATTGAATCAGATTAACTTGCAACTTATGTTATAAAAATTTCAATGTAGTCTCAAAATAAGCTATTGTTACCTTGAAAAGGCATTGTAGTTCTAGATGATTGATTCTTCCATTTGGCATTTGTCTAATCTGTTTCCACCTTGCTCAAGAAATTAGAAATCACCACGCGTTGTTGGCGTTTGGTTGAAGTCCACACCGCGATGGCTTGAATTTCAGAAGAGTGAACACCTGGAAGTATAGTAGTAGACTTGTAGCCTAGAACGACCAATTCCTCTGTCGCAGTCAAGTCCTATAAAAAATTACCCTTCCAAATTTTCTTGTACCTTTTTTAAAAAGATACTCTCATTCATTAATGCAAAGGAAAACTGAAAAAAAAAAAAATCATGATTTTCTCATTGAAGTTCAATTAACTCGCACGTCAAATTTTACCAAACGAGTAGGTCCCCAAAGTAATCCTTGATGACACCTGGCGTTACTCTAATTAAAGACAGAGTACCGTTGCTTACGTACATAGGTTCCTCACACGTCACACACACAAGGGTGCAATCCAGTGCAGGGAGGTCTGCGTGGTACTTTGAGAAGGGTTTCATCACGATTGGTGGGGATGAGCAGCAAGATTAGGATGAAAGCGGGTGCAGGGTTGCGCGAAGCAGAGGATTAGAAAGAGGCGTGATGAGGAAAAGAAACGTGTGGAAGGAAGATCAATGGAGGGACAGGTGGAGACACAGCATAAGGCAGGTGAGTACGACTACAATTTACAAACAGTTGGTGTCTCTCTCCCTTTTCCTTTCTTTCCTTTCTTTCCCCACTCACAATTCACAATAGATGCGTGCGCCATCGACAAAACTTACAATTTCCTCACACGTGTCACTTTCTCGTCTCTCCTTTCACCTCCTTTTATCGCCTCCTCCTCGCTTCCTTTTCTTCCCGTTCCCTCTCTCAACTACGACACCGCTGAGCTATGGAGGAGGACGACCCACTCGAACGACTCGACTCGGAGTTCGCGTCCACCAGCTCCGGCTCCGTCATTTCCTCCACACTCAGCACCGAGGATTTCCGGAACCTCAACAGCTCCGGCGACATTTCCTCTATCAGTAGTGGCTCCGGCGAGATTCCTCCTGCCGCGGTCACCGAGGCGATACTCTCGCCGCCTCCGCTGCACCGCGCGGGACTCAGTGACTGCGAGGCGCCTGCGGTGAGGGAGAAGTGCATCGGAAGGAGTAACAAGGGAGTGAGTTGGGGACACACTTCGGTGATTGGGAGAAGGAAAGAGATGGAGGACGCCGTGGCAGTTATTCCTGGATTCATGTCTCGTACGTGCGATCACGTCGGCGGTTGTACCGCTCCCGGCTCCAGATCCTCCGGCGAGATCTCTCCCGTTCATTTCTTCGGCGTTTACGACGGCCATGGTGGCTCACAGGTTCGGTACACCTTCTTCTTCTCCTTCTTCCATTTTCTAATAATTATTTAATTTTTTCAATTGAAGTTTGAAAGAGTTGTTGGTGGTTGTGGTGACTGCGCAGGGAGGGAGTGTGGCGTTCTGGTTAATATTTACTTATTCTCTTTTTTAATTGTAATTTATCTGGTTGATTAGTATCTATGTTTATTTTACTACTATTATTTTCTGTAAATAAATAAAAAATGATATCGGAATTATTGTGCTCGCTAAGTTTAAACTGGGAATGTGGTTGGTGGGTGTGTTGCTCAGAAAGGCCACGTGTTGTAGGCTCATAGGCAGAGTGGTCCTTACAGAGAGAGATAAATTCACGGTGCTTTTCGTTCTGCTATGACACGTGTAAATGCGATCGTGCATAACAGGGGCGTGGGCCTTTTCTTTTCTAGGATGGATACTTGTACTAATTAGGAATGGGGATTGATTTGTGTGACTGAGATCTGACGTGGTTTCTATCACAGACAAATCATCACCTTGTGGCTTGCCGAAAGGTTTCCGGGATGAGTCTAGCGCCAAGAAAAAACAGTCCGATTTGAAATAAATCAGAAATAATTTCTTCCCAAGCTTGATTTTAATGTGTTTATAAGACTTTTTTTTCATTAACACTAAAAAAAACTTGAATCAATTTATAATATTTTTGTATTATTTTAGTTTATGAGTTTTCATTTTTTGTTTTTATGAATACTTTTGGAGGAGTTTATTTACGCATATTCAATCTTGCGAACTAATTCGAAATTATTTTTTGTGCAATTCTTAAGATGATTATTATAAAAGTCACAATTTATAATTAAGTGATGGCCTTTTTTGTGCATAAAATTATTTATGTATATTATTTATTTAATCTATCAAGAATATATTGACAATACTTAATTATGTTTTTTACCTACCTTTATTTCAAAGGTTGTCTTTAAAAATTCTTTCGATACAATTGTAGGTTTATTATTTATTTATTTCCTGTGAAAAGAAATGTAATGATTAGGACGTGCTACTGTTGGGTGGCCACCTGGATAGAAAGATGAGCTTTTTGTCTAAAGAAAAGGTATATTGTTTATGTGTGACAAAGTGGGACATATACTAATTATGCTCCTTTGCACTACTTTTGGCATGTTATATTGTGGGGCTGACTGATGATGGCTGTGGTTAGTCTGCTTCATTCTAGAAAAGTTTCGTATGTTCTTTTGAATACCAATTTCCAATAAATTATAATAAATTGCATAGTATAGTTGCTAACGTCTATGTCACTAGATTAAATCTCAACTGTTAGAAACATTATTCTTTGAATATATAAAACGATTTTCCCTGTATATTGGGTAGAACAACGCCTATAGTTTATTTGGAAAACTCTCTCGTACAAAGATTATGCTCTCCACACTCCACAACATATAAGATTCATGCCTTGTTTGGTTTTAAATTTTAGGGATTCTTTTCCGGTAGGATATTGTTATTTCAGCAGTACTTTTAGTGATGTTTAGTTACATAAGTAGATGAAACCAATCATCGTAATTGGTTTAGTACTGGCCTTTAAACATGCAAGTGGAGTGAAAATTGCGTAAACAAAAGGTATGAAAAAAATATCACGCTTCTAGATCAACCTCAGAAGTTTTGTTTCCCATTTGGTTATCAATCTATTTCACCCCTTGGACAAAACAAATTTGTATCTACAATTCAGACGTCGAAAATGTCTGGGTCCCGAACTATTAGTAAGGATACCTGATAAATTTCCACAGTTTCATTGGAGCTTTAAGTAACTATTGAGTAGCGGAAAGCGTCTTCCCTAGTGTCATTCTATGTTATTCTGCGTGATAGCTATATCGTTTGATTTGCATTTGAAGTGTAGGTGCAACCGAATTTCAAGGTGAGTTGTGTGGAAAAAAATGTGGAGTGAAGATCTCATATGAAGATGCCTGATTAGACTTGGTATTTGTTACAGGATGCTTAAATGATAATTTTTATTTTATTTATACTTTGGTACAAGCAAAAAAACGAGTCTATTTATTTTTCTTCTTGAACAGCTTGCCATGTAGATTGGGTGAATACTTTGCATTGTATAAAATTCATTGTAGATATTAATTATGACATTAATACCTATTATTTTGGCGTATTAAATTGAGTATATTTCTTTGACTACAACTATCTATTTCAGAATAATGATATCAAAGATGGATTAAGAAGGGCAACTGAATTCTGAGCGTCCTTCTCCTTGTACAAGGGAGGAGAAATACCTGTCCAAAATGCGAAGCCTGGAGCTCATTGTAGATGGATAATATTTTGGTGTTAAAACTCGTCGAAAATTTCCCCTTGATGGCTATTTTTCTATTTTTTTAACTAAACTGTACCGATCTTTGATTCTAGTCAAATGCATTCGTCCAACGTGGTCTTCACAACACAGAGCTACATAGAATTATCTGACCGTCTTGATGAAGTTAATACTATAAGATCCATTCAAGAAATATTTGATAGTCCATAATACAAGACTCCGCACAATTTGTTGAAGTCGTCACCTTGTTTCCCTTCTTGACTTTAATCTACTAATTACTCTACAATTAACATTAAAATTTGGTATTTTAAATAAGGATAAACTAGTGTTGTCATAAATTTTTCAAAAATAAATAGATTATCTAATTTTACCTTTCTTGATTCATATGCTTTGGTTAAATAAACACCATATAAAAAGGATGGAGTACATCATGAAATTTTTATCATTCTCCTAACTGTTGTGGTAATTTAATACTCCTAGGTGGCTAAGTTCTGTGCTAAGCGGATGCACGATGTTATAGCAGAGGAGTGGAACCGAGAAATGGCAGGTGGGGCTGAGTGGCAGAGAAGATGGGAAACCGTATTTGCTAACAGTTTTGAGAGGACTGACAATGAAATCCTATCAGACGCAGTTGCACCTGAAATGGTTGGATCTACTGCCTCTGTGGTGGTTCTATCTGGTTGCCAAATTATTGCATCCAACTGCGGCGACTCAAGGGTAGTTCTTTGCCGCAGGACACAAACAATCCCCTTGTCAGTGGATCAAAAGGTCAGGTCTAGTCATAACCCACTTATCTTGATGATATAACACTCCGACCATGTGATCATGCGTTCCGTTTTAAGTTTCTTGAATGGAAAATTATATGTACTTCCAGTTTATTAAAGTAGGCCGGATATCTATTGACAACAATTACAATAATAAAAAAGATAAAAGCACTGACCTCTGCTGCTTTTGAAATTCTTAATAATTCGGGAAAAGGGGACATTAAAAATCAAAAAGAGAAAACTCGCCCATGCAGCCATGTACTCAGAAGAAAATCAGGGTTGGATGTAAGGAGGGTAACTCTTAAAAAAACTTCAAAAATTGTATACTTTGATTTTATTTATATAACTATATAATATTATAATTTATTGATTTAACTATGTTAGTGAAGGTAACTTTTACTCTCCTATGCTTATATCATTAACGGAATTGAGATGCTATTGTCCTTGTTTGTACAGCCGGATAGACAAGATGAACTCTTGAGAATTGAAGGAGAAGGAGGAAAAGTCATAAACTGGAATGGAGCTAGGGTGTTTGGTGTGCTTGCCATGTCCAGGGCCATAGGTACCTTGATTTATCTTCATACCCGATCTTAGGTTAAGAATTTGCGAAATTTTTTCTTCTTTCTGAACTATTAATAAAGGGACAAAGTTATTATGTCTCTGCTATGGAAAAATAAAAGATGCAAACGGCTATAATTTTCTAGTATTTTGATTTTAATCGTCTAGTAATTAGGGATTATTGTAATACCTATACTCATGTAAGAGGGTCATTTTCTTGCTGGTGTCACTATAGCTAAGTTACTCAAAGAAACAAAACAAAATGCGCAGACACTGAAGCTTATTGCATTAGTTGCGATAATGATGAGACAGTGGAAGAATGCAGGTTAAGATAGGGAATCTGAGCTTGAGTTAAAAACCTTCCTCTGTTTTGATACTCGAAAATGAGTCCGAGGATGAGTGTTGTGACTCGTGAGATAACACTGTAAGAGGACGAAGCTGCTAAGTAATGAGAGGAGGAAAATTTATCCCTGGAGAAGTAAATAAAAGCCATGTAAAACCGTAAGTTATAGATAAATACAATGCCTATCGTTTGAAGCCATTATTATTGTCTTCCTTCTTCCTCAATCAAATCAAGGTAGATTATTCCCGCCTCTGGCGTCTTGTGGCTTGAACTCCATAAGAATACAACTTAACCTTTTGGTGTGACGGTTGGATTTTTCTCCTCCACCATTCATACACGTTGGTTCAAGTTATATATGCTTGATCAAACTTCTCTGCATATTTTCTGTTCTGATAATAGCAACATTTTATGATTTAGAAGAGAAAAAAATCTGCCGGTCTCTTCCTCTTGCTTATTTTAATTGGTAACTAGTTCATGCAAGTACTTGCATAAAACTGAAGGTGTGTTGGAAGTCCCACATCGACTAAAGATAAGGTCAATAACCTGAATAGCTAAGCATTATTATCACTTTCTTGAATGGGACAAATTCTAGCTATACGGCAATTTGTTAGTCTGCAATTATTTTCACAATTCCTGAACAGTTGGTAGTTGGAATTTTTGTTAATAGAATGATTTGAGTCCTCATTGTGTTTGACTTTTGGATAGAGAAAAAGTCCAGCAATCGTGCTTAAGTTTTGTTAAGTTCTGGCTGAATTTTGTCAAATTTTTGCTTTAAATTTTATTGTTTACACTTTTAGGTTTTTTGACACCAGCATGAGTAGTTAAAAGATGTTGAGAAGAGATATATTGACTAAGGGGATAGATTTTAAGTAGAGAACAATATAGCTAGAGGAGTGACATAATCCTATTATTGTTAGTTGCTAAACATAGGAGAGTGATTGGAGGTAGGGCTCGGCATAGGGGCTAAGTTGGACCGTATAAGCGTAGTCTTATAGTTAAATACCATTAAAATGGTCAAATCATGTTAGCTCCGGACATAGATGAAATAAATAATAAAAGGAAAACAATTGATGCACTAGAGAATTTCATCCAAACCTAATATATCAATAAAGAAAGAGAAAAAAAATTCTGGATAGTTACAGGATATATATGATGTGATAAAAGAATAGAAATTTGCAAAAATATATTTATATTAAAATGAGTATTTTCAATCTCTTAAATAATTTTGTCCTATTGACCTAATTTTTTTTTACTTTTCTTTATGTAATTTGTTGTTTGATATTATTTTCATCAATGGAATGATTCATCTCTTTTATCTTCGATCTTTTTTAATTTGTTGGTCAACTCATTATTATAAAAAAAGAAAGTAAATTGTCGAACAAGTTAAAAAAATTATAAAAGAAAAGAATAAGTTAATTGGTGAACAGGAGACAAGATGATAAAAATAAAAGACATGATACTTAAAAAAATTAACTACTCAATAAAATAATTTTTAATAAAAATTTAATTAAAAATATCTAAATTTTTGAGATATTTAAAATTAGTTAAATCTAGCTTGATCGGCCCGTTGGTCTATGAACTTTGACTTAAAAGGATAGAGAAAAATAAGTCTTTTGCTAATTTCACCTTCTAATTAATTAACTAGGCTCCCTTCTGCCCTTTATTTTGGCATATAAATTTACGTAATCACCTTTTTAACTTTTTTATTAAATGATCCTTGTTTTCTTGAAATGCTGCTATTCTTCTTCATTCTTTTGTATCCTCCCTCTTTCATAAACATGGTTCCTTGTTTCAATTCCTTTATTCGTTGAACACCTTTTTCTTCCGTGTAAGTTGTCATTGTCCATTTTTTCTCCAGACCTTACCTTACCTTACCTTCCCATAAATTATGGATTTTGGCTTATAGTTTTAGAAGTTACTTTGACTTTGTATATATATATGTTTCTATAAAGTACTTTGAATAGGTATATATTTTCCAAAAAGTTACTTTCAATGTAAATAAAGTTATGATATTTTTATTACAGAGAATAAAAGAGAGAGGAGAAAATAGATGTAAAGAGTTTACCAAATAACGGAGATGGGATACAAGTATTTAAAGAGTAATCAGGATAAGAGTACAGGGTTCAAAAGAACAATGAAGATGAAGAGCGCAAAAATAAGGTTTAAAGTGTAATGAGGATGATACAGAATAGGGTTTTATTATTTTTATACAGAAGATATCTTGGTAATAAAAAATAACAAGGGGAAGGGAAGGTTAAATAGCAGAAGGCAAAAAAGTTGTATTCGTACTAACCTATATTTCTTCTAGTCCTAATCCGCATGAAGCATGATTCCTTATAGGGACCAGCCAAGATCTAAACCTAAGTCCAGATGGTTCGCTTTGGTTTAAGTTGTATTCTCACAGTCCTAGAGAGTTACAAGATTGTCCTATATATTATCAGATGATTATTCTAATCTAATAATAATGTACGGTCATTTTCTCTTTCGATATTACTAAAAAATCCCAGAGTACGTAGAAATTTCTAGTTGATGATTCTCCAGAAATTTTAGCAGAAGCTATTTAACTTTTCAGTTAATTCAAGAAAAGTCTTCAGCAATAAGATTCAGATAATCTTCAAGAAAGGTATTGAGTTTGTGGTATGTATAGCACCGGATTTTCAAGGCTACATGTTTTTAGCAGCATCTAGTGCAAACTATGCGTTTGTTCTTTTCTTTTGGGGCTATTCATCAGTTACAGAAACTATATGGACAGTCTTCCAAATTGAGCTAGCATTTGGACATCTTGAAACCAAGTCTATGATTTGTCGTGTATTGACCTGCTTAACAATGACGTTTCAGGTGATCGGTATTTGAGACCATGGATTATTCCTGTGCCTGAGATAACTTTCACAGCTAGAACAGACGAGGATGAGTGCTTAATTTTGGCAAGTGACGGACTCTGGGATGTAATGAGTAATGAAGAGGTTGGAGAAGTGGCACGCCACATTCTTAGAAGACGCCGCAGATCCTTGTCAGTGGAGGAACCGTCTCCTGCACAAGTTGTTGCCGACAGCCTGACTGAAATTGCATATGGTAGAAATAGTAAAGATAACATTTCGATCATAGTTGTTGATCTGAAATCCAAGAGAAAACGTCAGCAAAGGCCTCCTTTAATTTCCTAAGAATCTGTTTCTCTTCAATCTTGAGAAGGACAAAGAGACGGTAATGAAGTTGTAGAGTTGATCTATAAACAAACCTCTTTCTTTTTTTTTTTTTCTATTTTTCATATGACCCCCTTAGTACTTGGTATCACTTCACCTTGTGTCTTTCTCCTAACCTGCTGTACAGTACAGAGCTGATTGGGAAAAAAGAATCTGCTTCATGACGAGTCACAACTAGCTAGGGCTGGCTTGTTGTAACGAAGTATATAGATCACTACTATTTTTCCTTTTCCATTTGCTCCTTCCTGAACGGTTATGTGGATAACAGAATGAAATGCCATCAATTGTATTGTTTGAATTTCTTTTAGTGAAAGAAATGGAATAAAATATGGTGAACTCTATTCCATTTCATTGCATTCAATATTCTCACTATCTTCTATTTGATTTGAAAACATAGAATGGAATTAGTTTAATGAAGTAATAACTCTTGCTGCCATGTCTAATTTTCAAACAGTGAAACAAATTACTACAATAATAGGAGATAATTATTTAATTTTAGTCTATGTTCTACCTTTTTGTTCACATGTCATTAGATATTAAAACATAGTTGAAGTTGGAAGAAGAAAATTGTCTATTTAGGCTGTTCCTGTTGAAACAAGTAGCACAAATTTCAATGCACTTCAATGAAAAAATTTAGTTTAATTTGTCGTTCAGTTTCCACAACCAAAATAAATTGAAAAGCAAGGCAAGTATAATCCCTCAACGCAGATAAGCCATTTTGGAAATCTTTCTCCAATATTGTTGCTTGTAAATGACATTAACCAATTCAGATGTTAAGTTGCCCATTCTATTAATATTTTCACAATATTTATGTGAAACCATACCATCTAAATATTTTAATTTCACACTACAGAGATTAAAATTTTGAATAGAATATTCTCATATGTATGTTCAGGAATGCAAATTTCATAATTAAATTGATTGATACATATCAGTATATCAATATCTGATAACTAAAAAGTCCACCAATATAAAACTAAAGAAAATAAAATCCTCGCTAGAGCAATATTGAATGTTTAGCCATGTTGCTAGAGTCTATCACCTAATCAGACATCTCAGAATTTACCAATTGAGATCAGAGTCTGAAACTAAGAATTATTAAGACCTGAATCTAAAGAATTATTAAAATAGTCATCAATTTCGAATAAACTTAGGCATACAACAATTATCTGCGAACTGGTTCTGGAATTGTTTCAAGGTTAAAGTAATCAATCATCCACGTGCCCATGCAATTCCAATTCCAATTCCAATTACTCATCTCTTCCCAAATCCAAATCATGGACGCATTTTCCACCGATCAGAAAGTTGAAAACTTGTCTCACATTTCCTCTGGATGGTCGAGCATCTGTTGCAAACTTGCATAAATATACAAGCCGTCTCCTCATATCCCATTTAGTGACTTGTGCTGCATCAAAGGATTTCCCATCATCAAACGTACCTTGAAGAAGAAAAGGTAAACACAAGGACGAAAAATTAGTGATGGATGGACTTATTATGAAGTATCAAAGCTCTCAAAATTCAAGAATAAGCACAAAAACTTATTTTGAACTATTAACTAGACCTAACTCATATATTAAATCTACTCTCTTATCATCTATTGCTTAGAACATCATGCCAACTTAAAATCTATGCAAACGCTTATCGTGTTTCAGACTACATAATATTTTCATCTTGGGATAAGAAAAATGGAAAGGCTATTCTAGGTGTACAATTATGCTGTAATCATTCATTTTGATTTTAACTTTCCTATGCTTAATGTTTCCTACATAATTCCCTTACTCTATTTGAGAATCAGTTTTTAAGTATTCAGTAAATAGATATGAACATGTCCCTCCACCCTCCTCTCTCTGTCTGTGTATCAAACTTGTCTTAAAAACATAAATTTTACATCAAGAATCCTTGAAAAATGATATGATGAATATGAAATGATCATGTTGTTGCGTTGATTCTATAGTAAGTGAGATATGGGTTTCTTAATTAATGTTTTCTAACAAAGTGAAAGATATATAGATACGTACCATTTTCATCAAATAATGACATTAAGATTGCCAAACAAACACATACACTGATATCTTCCCCTGAAAAAAACAAAGAAATTCTATATATTATTTGTTTGTTACAACACTTCATGGTCTACGATAATCATTTAAAAGGATTAAGGAAAGGCACCTTAGAGATTCAAAATGAAGTTAGAAAGAAAAAAAAAAAAAATACAAATTCAAAGGGCAGTGAATGTAACACTGAACATACACCAAACACATGTCATTTGGTTTCAAATAAATACACAAAGTCGACAGAGGGTAGTTCAGAGCCATTACCATTATTACAACAAACTACAAGTCTTTTTCCCTGGCTGAGATTGAACTTTGCAAAGCTCACCGCTTTAGGAAGATTGGTCAATAAAGAAAATCTATCAAACTTTGAAGTCTGACCATAAAAGATTAAGATGAGTTAGGAATGAGTAGGGATTTCCACAAGAATAAAAACAAATAAAAAGTTTCCTTTCAACTACGTACTAACCATCATCGGAAGATGCAAATATGATTCAGCACTGGGAAGACAGACAGAGATGGACTCCTGATCACAGTTCAGTATGCAATCTACATTGGCAGCATCTGCAGCTGCACCATACATGGCCACTGAACATTCAGCCACATAAACATTTTAGAACTAAAAACAATGCTCAATGTGTGGTTGCTGATCAGAAGCAGAGGCAACAAAAGTATGTCTGAACTGTAAGTTTAACAGTGTATTTCCATTTTACAGACCTCTTTTCAAAAATTTTGATCATAAACTCGACAGAACCGGTCATCATCAAAAGAAATGCACCAAAGGATTAAAAATGTGCTTTAATTAATTAGCTAAGGCATACCAATTCGAGATGTGCCAACTGCCAAATTAGTTGATCCCAGCCAAGATAATCCAGAATCTTCGGAAGACTCGGCATCAGTTTTAACAATTGAAGCATCGTAGGTCACTGATGGTTCTTCCTGGGTAAGAGAGGCTGACTTAAGGGTCTTAACTGTAATCTGTGGTGCACTTTCTCCTCTATAAGCACGGTTTACTCTACTCTTTTCAACTATATCTGCAACCTTCTGGTTACACACATCAGGACCTGAGTTTATAAGATCATAAACATGTTTCCAGAAAAGGACAGGTGATAAACCCCTGGCCCAGCTTTCTTCATCATCTCCTGCACCGGGTATGTAATTCCAGCTGAACTCAGAGGTAGTACCATGTTGGCTCACACCAACCGATGAAGACGCCGACACAAGAATGATGGGTGTGAAATCCCAAGATTCATGGTGAGGCACTTCATTTAACCAGATCACAGTTCTCTGCGAAATCCAGAGAGGACGCAAGGGCTTCCTCAAGCAGGCGGCAAGGGAAGCAATATCAGCCCCACTTGCTTTCAGTAACAGAGTCCATTCCTCTAACCTCTTCTCAATGGAAGCTCTTTCTGTTTGGGAAACCCACAGGGGAAGGTGCAAGGAGCAATCCCATTCACGAACATTTTCATCACAACCATTAGAGTCCTGTTTTATGAAGACAAAGCAAAACATTATCATAAGCAATAACAGTCTATCAGAAAAGTGAATCGTATCAAACCAAGGACTAAAGTGAAACCCAAAAACAAATGAATAACCAACAATGTATTTCGGGGAAGAAATGAAAAATTTCTCACACGAAAGTCCTTGATGGCCCGATTGAAAACACAGGTCCAAATGGGTATTGTTTTGGACATGCTATCAGGGAAGCGCTTTCCTCTTCGAGTAGAATCAACGATGATGCAGCCTCCCTTCTGTCCTACCTACCCAGATGAAAAACGATGAGCATTAACGCAGAAAGGTTACGTCTTTGAGAATTGGGAATGAGAAAGAAGAGTACCGGCGAGCTGCGCGACGTGAAGGTTGAGGCGAGCGGTGCTGAAGGAGCAGTTGTTGGTGTGGCCGTCGGTGGATTTGAAATAGCAGGTGGAGTGGAAGGATCGAGAATACCAGAGACCGCATCGGAGGTTGGCGAGGAGAGGGAGCTGAGGCCATAGGAGAGAGATTTCAGAGACAAAGATGGAGTCTTGGTAGATCGATCTGAGAGCGTTGTATAAACTGTTGTCTCTTCGCTTTATGCTTCTCGCCGCCTTGTAAATGCTAAGCCTCGCACCTTCTTCCTCTCCTTCCATACCTATTTTTCTCTTTCTCCTTCTCTTTCTCTGTCCTATGTAATCAATCTACTTTGATCTGTTACCACAATCTAATGTTGTCTTGCTTCTTTAAGATAAAAGAAACAGGAATGTACTTGAACTTCGTTACATGTTAAGATACGCACTCACTTTGAGGACCCCACAAATTTCTTCTCCTCCTATTTATTTTCGCATCAACTCTCCAAAATATAAAAATTATATTTTATTTGACACGTCTAATTTATTTGAAAATGTGAAATATTTAATAATTTCGTAAAATGAAAAAGAAATACTACTTAATCCGTGATTAAATTTATTAACGGAGCTAATTATTAAATATGATAAAAACTATTTACCGTTTTTAAGTTATTATTTCTTAATATACTTTTAAAATCTGAATATAAAAGTAACTAATATATTTATATCTTGAAAATATTAATCACCTACTAAAATATTAATTCAAGTGTTGATTTTATAATACTTTTTATTAAAGTAAAAGTTAAAAAGAAGAAGTTAAGAACTTCATATAATAACCACCACAAAAATAAATATTTTTAAATAAAAGTATTTTTTATGCAGAATTTTATTTATGATATAGTGTTTTCAATTTTATATGTTATTAGTATACATCATTAAAAAAGTCTTCTAAAATCCAAATGTTAAACTCATGATTTTAAATATGATTTTTGTATCAAAGATGTCTTATAAAGAAATTTTTTCATAAAACTTAAATTTTGGGTATGATCCACAAATAGCGAACACGATGATATTGATCTATATTTCAATTCACTTTTAAAAATAAAAAAGATTATATTGAAAATTTAAGTTTAAAGTGTTTACAATGTACTTTTTTAAAGACTTTAATCTGTACTAAAATTATATATATATATATATATATATATATATATATATATATATATATTATTTTTTTTTTTTATTAAATATAAATATATATTATATTTAT